>Ga0179593_1604359_pt1 | contig 25794 bp, 26 predicted proteins | sample CZODoug2_1_08_16_FD_185931 | JGI IMG/M metagenome (GOLD analysis project Ga0179593, IMG submission 185931) | Vadose zone soil fungal communities from Angelo Coast Range Reserve, California, USA - CZODoug2_1_08_16fungal (PacBio error correction) | ecosystem: Environmental > Terrestrial > Soil >...
CTAAAATCGTTTTGGCGGCCGGGCAAGCGTCACAAGGAAAGTTTATTGCACTGCGTTTCAAACTCGGAGGGGAGGAGAAAAGAGATGCAAGAGAGGAACTAGAACTAACAGGAGTCTAAGGGGCACCACTTAGGAGGGGTCGAGGGATTGCCGTGCGGAACGGTATCGCTGGGGGCTACAGAATGGGACTAGAGGGGGGAAGCGATCGGCAAAAAAAACCATAAGTTTGGTGCGGGCAAAACCTTTGCAGCTCGGCTCTTCAAAACGAAAGTAACTAGGGTTACAGAAAGTAGAAAACCTGCTTTTACTGAAGGACCTCTCCGCCGGAAAATTTCCCGCTTGAGGATCTCTCTCTCAGGCGTTAGAAAGATTTGAAAGGGACGTGGGGGGCCATTTTCCGGCCATCATCGGAGGGGGTCCACAGAAGTCGTCCGCCTGTCGACTTGAACTCAATCTTAGCTCGAGGGTCCCTGTCTGTATTAGGATGAATGGGTGGTTCCCTAGCCTTCAACTTCCCCAGTCTCGAAGGAGCATGCCTCAAAATTACGCTCCTTTGGGACTCCTTGGCGTAATAGGGGGGTCGAGCTCTATCCTATTAGCAGGTATCCCACTTGCAGGATCGGGAGGGATGAGAAGGCAAAAAAAAAAACCGGAGAAAAAGTAAAGGGTCATTCTTCAAGATTTGGCAGAACAGGAGATCATCTTGGCTTGAGAAACGGGGCTCGCCACCGTTCTCCCAAATAGATTCGCTCCAGATCAAAAGCACAAACTCTGGCGGAGGGAACCATTCAAAAAAAAGAACGGAATAATCGACGAGAAGAATAATCCGGGGGGCCCACGCTGCTGCGTCGACACAGAAAAAAGCCGAAGATGAAGAGACTCAAATAAGGGGGGTCCAAAGTAGACGACAGCCTCCAGCAATTTCGAGTGGGGGGGGGAAAACGGGCACAGGACTGGTTCACTCGACACCGGAGCTGGCCCGACGTGAGGTGAGAGGGAGCCGCCCCCGGAAGGAGGGAAAATAAGTAAGTGGAAGCCTAAGGCGCACGCTGGGACAAAGGACGGAGAGCAGCGATGAGAATCAATAGGGTTAAAACTTCGAAAGCAGGACCTTGGCAAGCAATCGTCGTGCCAAGTATCGAAAAGGGGAGGGCCACTTCATGCAGGACACAAGAAAAAAGGAAAATTTCAGAAAAAAATCAGAGAGTTTTGGATCCGCAAAGGGGAGAGGGTCGACTCGCAGAGAGCCGAGTTAAAAAGAAGGATCAATACAATCGGAAGGAATAAAGGATACATATACAGGGGTAAGGTCCAAAAAAACGTCACAGAAGAAGAGGAGGGAGGTTTATTGTCTTTACTCTCGGGGGAATTTTCCTGATCGACGGTTTGTCTCATACCTCTCCGAGAAGAAAATGCAGGGATCACATCATCGACGCATCGCCACCCACGATCAAAAAATGGAAGAAAAAAAAATAACGGCATCCCGACCTGGAAGAGGAAAAATCTTGGAATAAAAAACTCACCCCGTAAGGGAAAGAAAGTGCTTCGCGCCCCAATCGTCAGCGCTGGGAGACACATAGAGAATGAACGTGAACCGTCGCCTTCTATCGAAAAAATAATTGACCTCGCTGAGAAACCGCCTTAAGAAAGAAGCTAAGACTTAAACCTTTTCGATCAGCTTCCGTGAACCTTCATAGAACCGCAAGTCCAACGAGGGGGAAAGAGGCCAGAGCGACACAATCTCATAAAAAAAAGGGAAGTAGGAACCTCGGGAAACGAAATGAGATTGAGGCTACGTTGTATCATGACGGTCCAGCTACGATGATCTACAATCAAAGGGGAGGGGAGGGAGGAGGGCGTGATTGATGCGTGCTTCCTCCGCGGGTCGGGAAAGGAGGTCGCCAAAAAAAGATCCAGAAGGAGGACCAGGATATCTGTGTCGCAGCTGATCTGGCGGGGAGAGGCGAACTTTCGACGGAAGTCAACAGGTGGCGGCCGCCAGGCTTCGGAAATGCGTTTCAACAGAGCAGCTCAAGGGGGTGTCGGGTGGTTTGGGTGCGACTTACGTTTGAAACTGAGAGGAAAGCCGGGGGTGATGCTCTGACCGGTCGTCAGTGGAAAAAAAAAAAACAGTTGAAAGATAAGGAAAAAACTCAGAGGTGCGTTCCACCGCTCCGGCTCCATGGGGCAGAAATTGTAGAGAAACGGGGGGAGAGAAGGAGATTGAAAATCCGTTGTCAAGTCTCAAATAAAGAAAAAAGCACGCCAGGAAAGGAAACGGATCTGATCTCCGAAAAAGGAATTCGTGATTCGGGGGGGGGAGAATTGAAGAGGTCTGAGATGCAGCCTTGCGTTAAAAAGTATGGACTCCAAAGGTCGGGAGGTAGGTTAAAACAAGGGGTCCTCTCTCAAAAATAAGGGATACGAACATCAAGAGCTTGAAAGAACTGATCGAGCGGAGTCGCGGCGGAACGAGAAGGTAATCAAAAGAGAAAAACCTGGACAGCAGAGAGTCAGAGAAGATCACCCTTCAGGGAAAGTTGGACCACAAATCCTACGAGGAGAAAATCGCGAGGAGCGAAAAAATCAGCGGAATCTCTTTCCTGGAGGTTACTCGAAGGGAATGTGTTTTGCTGAATCTTCCAGATACATGCAATGGGGAATGGACGCCATAAAATCAGTCTGTAAAAAAGGGGGGTGGAGGTGCGCGAGAAGATTGATAGGAGAAAGAGAGGCTGGGGAGACGATTCCGGGAAGTTTATAAGCGGAGGGGAGGGGGGGGATGTAAATAAACAGGGGAGCTTTATCCTGCAAAACGGCGGGCAAAAGGACGCAAGTGGAAGTCTGCCAGCTCATCCAGAAAGGGGCAAGATAGGCTCATCCTTCTAGTCTCCGATTCGGGCTCTAAAAAAAGTGATGCCTGGGACCCGAAAGAAGATGTTCAGCTATGGTTCAAAAAAATAGAAAGGGGACGTCCAAAAAGGAAAAAAAGGAGCGGAAAGGCGGTGACTACGAGTAAACAACCTGGGGACGCAGGCAGCGCGGTTAAGTAACGAATTGCTTTCCGGAGGAGATAGGCAGAGGCGATTCCTTCGGCTAGACCCACTGCAATTTGCCGTCTTGCTTTAGAAGGGGAGGAGTAAAGGAAGGGTGTCAGGAATTGGGAGGTCAATCGTTTCAAAAAAAAATTGTTCGAATAGAAAGGGACCGGGAGGCGAACGAAATAACCTCAATGAGCGCCAAACTCAGCCTAAGAAAGGGATCAAATAAGAGGAAGACAAGCTCTCGTGACATCCTAAGCTAGAGATCTATACTCCATGTGTGACATCTTAAAGAAGGGGAGGACAGGTCTAATAGAAGAGGATCTTGGAGAAAAAAAGTAGGGAAACTGGCCTAACTGGAAAAAGTTATTGGAGAAAAAAACAAAAAAACACTACAGATCCCGGTGCCTCTGGTAAGATTTCCTCCGCTGCTCTTCCTTGGTGAACGTTGGATGTGAAGAAGTGGAGGGGTTCGATGCAAAGTTTTAAAGGAAGAAAGGAGGTCAACAGGGAAAGAGGGAACCAGACGGATCTGGAGAACATACTATTCAATAAATCCGGCGACCGGCTGGGGCTCTCAAAAAAAAGAGTATTCAAAAATAGCTATCAACACAAACTTATAAATGAGGGAAAAGATAATGGGGAAAGAGAACGGGAGAAGGACTTGAGAGAGAAAACCAGCAAATAAAAGATGCTGAAATCGGAGGGGCTTGCATCGCAGACCTGGGTAGAAATGCGGTGCAGCGCGGAAGGGACCAAAGGACTAACTCTCACGTTGGGGGTCAAATATCTACAATCTTAAAAAAAAACGCAAAAAAAAGGCGGACACCTGCTGACCAAAGAAAAAATCCGAGGCAGGGAGATTTTGTCAGAGAAAAAGGTCAACCAGTGTCAATTAGGAATAAAGGGATAGACCACGCCAGATCTCGCCGGGAAAGAGACCGTAGAACGCGGGATTAAAAAGTTAGTGATAGCGGAGGGGAAACACGGAAAAAGGAGGGAGATCTTGGGGAAGAGGGCGGAGGATAGAGAAAAAGGGAAGCTATTCTTCGAAAACGTTTGATGAGACAGCGGCTTCAAATAATCATGGGTGAACCCCGAAAACTTCAGAAAGGGGGAAGAGACAGCAGCAGACGCGGGGCGTGTAAAAAAGAAGACTCCGACCTCTTCCAGGACCAATTGCATGGAATTCCTTGAGAGGGAATCTTCTGTGGGCAAGATGAGGGGGACTGTTGCATGGAAATGGAAAAAGTGAAGGGGAAAAGATTAGTCCTTCACGAGCGCACGAAACATGAGAAAAAAAACATCAGCGCATGGCGAATTGCCGGACGAGGAATTTGAAGAGCAAAAAGGAATCATAGCCGGGAAGGGAACCGAAGAAAAGGAAAAAGGTGGGGACCGTTTCGCATCGGAATCAGCTGGGAAAGCGGAAAGCTTCGGAGGATCTGGATGGGACCGTAAGAAAGGCCACACAAGACGTCCGAAGGAAGGAAAGTCTTAATTGAACGGACTCAAAAAGGTCTTGTTGAAGTATCACGGCCGCCGAAAAGTTGCGAAGAAAAAAAAAAAAAAAAGGAAAATCCGCCAGCGCTCTGCGTGTCTCACAGTCCCGAATTCAACCCAGGAAAGAAAAAAAGGTACGGACGAGGGCGAAATGAAATCAAAAGACGATGCCATCGGCTAGCTTTCGAGAAAAAGTCCTCACAACGAGACCGAAAAGACCAAGGAGGTCCCACTCGACGCATCCGAAAAAGCCACATAAATCTAGATAGGGGTCAAAACCGGAAGAACGGAAAGACTTAAAGCATCTCGCGGAGCCGAACTGGAAATTGGACAGACGCACCGCGCCTAGAGCTCTATCAAGTGGGAAGGGCAGCCTCGAGGGAGAAAAGAGGAGGGGAAAACAGCAGCTATAAGGGAGATTAGAAAAGCGTTGTCCCAGTCCCTGAATCCCGAACTTTGTGCAAAGATGAAGAAACGAATCGGCGACCGTAGGCCACGTCAGAAACACGCTTCGCGGTTAAGAGCTATAAGTGTGGAGGAGCCAAAAAGACGGTAGCAAGTACATTGCGAGAAAGCGGAGTAAAAAGGAGGGGGGTCACAGGGGATCAAGACAATTAGAACAAAAGGGGGAGAAAAAAGTAAAAACAGGGGAGACACAGAAAAAAGTAGAATACAAGGTGGAACAAGACTATATGATCTTCACTTGGGAAAGGGCTGAAGGGGTCGCCGAATTGTCTCCCGGTCTTTTCTCAGAAGAAGAACATAGCTGAAGAAAAAGACAGTAATGACAATCAAGCAGAAACAGGAGCAAATGGCCGCGCAGCAATTCAGGCGGCTGAAGAAAAAAAAAAAAGGGGACCAAGAAAAAAAAGAAAGGATTGATGAATACTACGCCACCGGGGCACGAACGTAGAAAAAAAAAACCAGAGGAGAAGCATGGGGACGACACACTGCTCAAGATAGAGCAAAATAGCTTCGCTTCTAGAAAAAAAGCCTGCGACTAGGGGAAAAGAGCAAGAAGAAGGCGCGAGGACGACAAACCCCGCTTTACCTGAGATCTCTAGGGATGGAAAATCTGAGCAAGGAAAGAATCGCAAGGGAAGAGTAGAAAAGACAAAGCTCATCTCGGAGGGGGGAAAAGGGAAAGGGGAACTGATCTGCTACTGATCATGGGGCCACGTGACATGAAGAATCGAAAGCGGGTCTCTCCTGTCGCTGACGTCTTCGGGGAGAAGAAGGAAGTCAGGGAGCCGACGCGAGTCGCCGACGGCTCCTATCTAAACTGAAGAAAAAGGGCGAGAGGGACATATGAGTGATGGATGCGCGACGACGGCAGAAGGGGCTTCACTCCACGGAAGAAGGAAATCCATCAAGAGGATCCCAAACACTGAAGCAAGAAAAGCGAATGAAGGATAAGGGGGTATCGTGGTCCTCCTGCGGGAATGATTCGGAAGCCGAAAAAATTTCGAAGATGTCCGTGGAGTGAGTCAAGACAAACAAGTTAGACAAGGAAAATTATAAAAAAGAGAAAGAAAGGAAATCATAAGGTCGTCTTGCTTTCCAAGGGGGGTTTAACTCAAAAAGAGTAGAAGGGATCAAAATGTCTCCTTGGAGAAAGGTCTAACAGGTGTCTTGCTCACGAGGGGAAAAGGAGAACCGATAATAGGGGTCATTCGCATAGGGAATCTACCCGTAAAACGGTTGAACAAACGGGCGTCAGTAAAAGGAGAGGCTTTTGCTGAAGCAATGAGAAACGGGAGAAGGGAGGAACCAGACTATTGCCAAAGGTCCTAAAAAAGGAGAAGGCTGGACGAGGGGACTATCTTAAAATGATGGACGGCTGGGTGAACATCAGACGTTCGCCTAAGGAAGGCAAGATACAAAAGAGTGAACGGCGGCGAAAAAAAAAATCTCTTCAAAGGTAAGAACATAGGGAAAGAAAAGCTAAGCATCGAAGTCATAGGAATGGGGAAAAGGTTGGACCAATCCAAGAGAGAGCGTCAGGGGAGAGCCTTGACTACAAGGAGGTCAACTTCAGAGAAAAAGGGAGATTGCGGAGAAGCGAAATCAAGCCGCAGCTGGCAGGGATACGTCTCCATAAATATCCGGAGGGGGGACACTGCGAATGACTAGGAGCCTTTCCGGAGGAGTGGTCCGGGGGAAGAAAGCTTGGGGAGGCGTATTTCAGAAACAGGAGGCTATTAACAAAATTGCTCATGGAAAGGGGGGGGAGAGTCGATCGAGGGGGAGCAGGAAATCGTCCTGCGTCATTCCAGATGAGAAGAAAGAGTTCTGGGGAAGAGGGCATCCTAGCGAGCTCCGGACGAAAATGAGAAGCCCACCTTCGTGCTTTCTCGAGATGGAAGCGATGTTCAAGTCTTGTGGAAAAGGAGAACTATCAAAGGCCACCAAGGGAAAAAAAGACTTAGGCGGTGGGAATACATTAAAAAGCAAAGAGGTCGTGGAAGTGCTGAACGACATTGTCGCTTCAGGAACAGAGGGGAGAGAACTTCTGAAAGGCACAATAACGCGTCAGCGGCTCCTGCATTCAAGAGTAGAGGAAGAGGGGATTCGTAAAAAGCCGGAGGACGCGATTGAGTCAGGAAGTTGGGCCGGGCTAATTTGAGGGGAGCTTGAACCCCTTGTGGGGTCTCGACCCGGAAGGAAAACCACGAAACGCATGATGGGGAGATCACAAGCTCCGCACGCAGCTTCGCAGGCAGAAAACGCGCAGTGGAAGAGCTATCCGGGGAACGCGAACTAATGCGGGTGATTCTCGATCGCTAGCTGCAAAGATCTGGGGAAGAGGAACCCACAGGGAAAGGAGGAAGGGGCAGCTTCCCGGGGGAGAAGTTTCAAAAGCCGCCCTCGGATCCGCGGGGTCGGCGCTACTCAAAAAACCGTTGGAGGACGCGTTGTAGTGGGAAAAAAAAGAATACCTTTATGGGGTGGGAAGGAAAGCGGGGCCAAAAAAAACCTGGGGATCTATACAGGATCAACGAGGGGCGGAACCCAAAATTCAAAAAGAAAAGGGCTGGTTAAAAGAAAGATCGCCGGGCCGGTATAGGGGGAAAACATGAAAAAAACGGAGGGTAAAATATATAGGAATTTACCTCGAGACGAGTCGGGGGAGAGAAAGGGAAAACATCCTCGACCTGCAGGGATGAAGCGGTCGGCTGGCAGCGCAGACCTTGATAATAGGAGAAAAAGGGCAAGGCGAAGGGAACACAAGGATTCGAACCGAAGGGGTATAAGTGTTACATCGTACAAAAAACGTCCTTCACAAAACACTGCAGACGCAGAGGCGGAAGGAAGTGTTCCGCCCGGAGGGTTGTTGGACCTGCATCGTGAAGATTACCGAAATTGGGCCAAGAAAAGAATGAAAACTCTCTGGGGATGAGGAGAGGCAAGCTGGCGCTACGAGCGAATAATCGCATTATACGCGGGGGGGAAAACCATGGGGCTAAAATATTTCGGGCTGAACGAGACAAGGGGTGACTGCGAGAGTGATGGCAGGTGATCGATAAGGAATAGGCTCGCAGGTGAGGGGCGGGGCGACTGGCGCGCTCTAAAAATAAGGAAAAAGCAGCAAGCGGACTTACCTCAAAATCGTCCCGCACGCCCCAAAGGCGGTGGGCGAATACCGAAGAGCTAAGACGGCAACAGGGAAGTCCGCTCTGGAATCGGGCTTGGGATCGAGCATCAAGCAGGATTACTGTTTCGAGAAAAACTCGCAAACTTGTATGGCGAAAAAGGCACTACTACTTCGGACCTGACTGCACCCTCGGACAGCGGGGCGGGCAAGGAGGGCTAGGTAGGTGTTCATATTCAGAGCCGTGAACCAACTAAACTGACATAGATAAAGGTCACAATCTCAATCAAAGGGACCACGGGGCGGGGGCGGATCGGGGCAACAGAGATTAGATCAGCCCAGCACGAGAAGAGAGTAGTATAATCAAGGACGACGGAAATAAACCTGGAAGGCTTATCGCGGTGCGGGAAGAGTGGCATGAGAAGACGCCTTAAGACGAAAGGCTATAGAAAAAGCCTCCGCCAGCCGGCTCGATTCACCCAGATCGGGTCCGGGAAAGGCGCTCATGACGAAGGAGCAAGTCCTTAGAGGGGAAAAAAAAATTCCCGGAGCCGATTACAAACAGGACGACCGGCAGAAAAATCGGCCGGGAGGACAGACTTCGGCTAGATTCCCGCAGGAACAGCCCTGGGCGGTCACAGAAGAGAACCTCAAGGAGGGGAAAATAGCGAAAGCCCGCAAAAAAATGAGAATCTGTCTTTTTCAAAAGGTGAAAGACGGGAACTGAAGCCGCCTCTCGATGGTCACGACTTTTCAAGGGCATGAAAGAAGAGTATCAAGGGGAAGAACGAGAACGATCTCGAGATCATTGAACCTTACATCCGAGAGGAGAGAAGTCGAAAAACGGCAAAGTCGAACTGTATCGTCTATGAGGGATAAATCTGGGTGAAAAACTGATACGCGCCGGGAAGGAGGAGTGAACTTTTGCAGCCGGAACATCAAAATTAGAAAAGTCAAAAACTATTCCTTTGGGGAAAACCAGCGCCGTTGCAAAAATAGGAAGCCTTTCAGGGTCCGTGCAAAAAAACTCTTACGAGAAAAAGATGGAAGGTCTAAGACAAGGAATCAAAAAAGGAGGAGACAGTGTAAATTGACAATGAGAACTAGCAATGAAAAAGGGAATCAAGACAACTGAGCTGGTTAATGAGGTGATTCTTGCTCCTTGTCTCAATCCGGGTCAGAAATGGAGCCCAAAAAACTCCGCCCCGCAGGCTGAAGAAGGCACAAAGCGCATAAAAACAGTGCGCCACCAACCCATTGATCAAAAAGGCAGCGCCGGCTGAACATCACGGCATTTGGACGACGACAGGAAAAAATACACCTGCTTGATGAAAAAACCCCGCCACGCGTGCCCGAAACGGGCGCGTCGCGCCCCCGAAAGAACGTTTCTACCATGTCCTGCCACAGTCATGAGAATGGCCTGGCTCCTGCAGAGCGTGGAAAAGGCTGACCGACCGCGAGGGGGAAAGAAAAGACCTGCGACCATTCTGTCAACCATGGGCATGGGGGCGTAGCGGGAAATTCATACCGAGTAACCCGGAACGAGTGTATCCTAAAACATGCCAATCTCTAACAACAACTAGAAAAAGAGCGGAGATGGGCACGGCTGACCTACAGAATTTGCAAACGTTGGAAGTCATAACATCAAGCCAAAAGCTGATCGACAGGTAACACCAGCGGGTACGCGCAGGGCGCTGATGGAGGTCGTTCTGCGTTCCACAGGGTCAAATTCTGTTTGACACCGGAGAAGGTCGGAAACGAGGGTCCGAAAAATCAAAAGGAAGGGCGGGGAAAGGGAACGCCCCTCTGCAAGGGCGGGGAGCAAGTCCGTTCGGAAAAAAACTGAGTAGGTTACAGGGAAAGCACGAATTTGCGGCCGCACAAGGCTCGGAAGCAATGAGAGAAAATCCCCAATTGAAGGGACATCTCCAGGGGGGGGGATCGTTGGGTGGCGACAAACACCCACAACTGGAAAGAGAATCTGCCTGATCTGCTTGGGTCCTGGACAGAGAGAGGAGGGAAAAGAAAATTATACCCTGAGACACGGATCCAGGGAGACCAGGAGAAACCAGGGAAAAAAAGAAGAGCCTATCGAAGGAAGGTCAAAAAGAACTCCGACTCCTTGGATAAGTGTCAAAGACCTTGTCGACTTGTCGCAATCCTGTCCCGGGGGCTGCTGTCCGGGAGCGAACGAGAGCGTGAGGAGACGCCCGAACGTCTAGGAAAACTACTGATCTTGACTCGGAAAAGCGAAGGTAGGGGCATGAAATGAGGCCAAAGCAGAAGTAAGAGGAACCAGACTATGCCGGCACAAGACCACACACATATTTAGAGGAAGGAACTTTTAAAACACAAAAGTGATCACCTCTGAAGACCGCTGGAAGTCCGGTTAAAGCCCGGCTGTAGAGTTGCATGCAATGAGGAAATCGAAGTCCTTTTCTTCCTGGAGCCCAAGAAGTCTCTAGATGTCGCCAAGTGAAAAAGACTGGATCGAAGTCCGAACCTCGGAAAAGGTGAAAAACAAAAGAAAAAAATGTGGGAGCGCTGGGGGGGGGAGCGAGCCGGGGCATACGGAGAGAAATCTTACTGGGGACACCGGGGCTGTCCGTGGTGGGGAAGAAAGGGGCTGGAAGCCCAATGGCGATGGAAGCGGTCCCGTATCCGTGGCAGCGGAGGAGGGGGGGGAAAAACTAAAAAACGGAGACTAAAGGTACTTGAGAAGAAATAGCACTCCTGTATAAGATTCGTAAATTGTTCTCAGCGAAAGGGGAGCTGCGTGCTACTTCCTAATCACACGCTCAGGAACCGTAGTCTAAATGACCTTGAGCAGAATTCCCAGCCGCAGGCTGGCAAAATGTGCCGTCGCAAGGCTGAAAATCCTCTCGAGCCCTTGCTCGTCTTGGACTCTGTAATACTAAGTTCTAAGTCCGTGTAAGGACTTGTGCGATCTCACGTGCTGTCTTCTCAGGGGGGGCACCTTCCAAAGCATGGTTCCTCAATAATTGTACAAGAGAAAGGAGCACCAACGTGAAAAACGAGACCAGAATGTCTCTGTACGAGCTGCAAAAGAAAAAAGGAATCACTGCAGGAAACTAAGAAGGACCAACTACAAGTGGGAGCGGGAATGATCCGCAATCGTCTCGAAAACAGAGGCGAGCCTCCTTCATTTAAAAGAGATGAGAACGAACTCCTAATGTGAGCGGCGGCAATGGCGGTCGCTCTTTTGCCCGTGTCTTTGCTGTTTACCGGTTAGCGCCCGCAAGGAAGCCTCAAGGGCCACGAAACGAAGCAGAGAAACTGATAACGATCACACGCCGAATCACCATCAAAGCAGGGAAACATGAAATACGCCGAGGATCCTACATGGTGCAAAGAAAGTATGAATAAAGATTCTAGTCAGGCGTGGCAAAGCAGAGAGGACGGTCCATCCAAGAGGTCCAAGCCGAATGGACAGGCGTCATGGGGCGGTAAGGTAACAACACACGGCCTCCCGAGATCCTAAAAGGGTGGGCCTGTTTCCTCAAATGAAACGGGTGCGACCTGGCCGTTTGTCGCTATGAAAGGAGAACGGTGATTTTCCGGAAGGCCAGAAAGCTGCACTGGTCGAAAGAGACATCAAAGGGTGGAAAAACAATAAAAGACGATTCAGCCGGCGACAGGATGGTAATCTGCGTGAGAAAGGGCGAATAGGGGAAGACCACATGCATTCCCTCAACAACACGATAGGAAAAAAGAAGATAAAGGGTCCTCATCTTCCGACCGAGAAAAAAATCAAGGCAGGGAAGGGAGTAAGAAAGCTTTGTTGTTCTGGCAGCGCCATATTTGAAGACGGGGACCTGGGGACAAGAGGTTGTAACAAAGGTCCAAAGTTGCCAAGAAAGGGGGAAGGAAAAGAGGTGAAGGGGTCGCACCCAACCGCAAGCAGAGGCCAAGGGAAAAGAGGAGACTCTGGCTGCTGCGGTTGTGGGATGAAAAGCAAAACATAAGGAAAGGGCGGCCAGTGAACCAAAGAGGGTTATGACGAGGTGACATCGCTGCCGATGCTGATCGAAAGCGGGATTCATAAAAAATTAAAATCTATCGCGGTCTTCCGTCGAAGTTTCAACGAGTTTCTCTGATCGGGGGGAAGATCAGGTAAAAAATCATGGGATTCGGTCAAAGTAGGGGACGGTCGCGAAACGGTCAGCGCATCGAAAAAGGAAAAAGGTCAATTCGCTGACTCGCACGTCTCCCCACGCGGAAGAATACCACTCTAACAGAAAAACAAATTGAATTAGCCTTCCGAAGCTTGAGAAGAAGGGGATCATCAGGGATCGCCGCCTGGCGAACCGCAACTGGGTCCGGCCAGAATCGAAGACGTCCACTAGGCCGGAGGACAGGAAAGAGCTTCAACCGATCTCGTACAATGAGGGCCTTAAGGAAAAAAATTAGGTTTTTGATCGCGCTCAGGGAAAAACAAGAACAGGGAGGCGCCGGGCAAAGACCTAAGGGGGAGCGTTTGACAGATCATCGGAGATCCGAGAAAGAAGGAACGGACTGAAAAGTAGCAGAGAGGGATACCCGACGACTGCCACAACACTGCCGGCTGCGGTTGAGACACAGCGTTATGATCACGAAGTCTTCCGAAATCAGTGTCTGCTAAGTAGCAATACCACCATCAAGATGACCCAGGACAGGTGAGCTCCAAGACTTCAAACTCCATTCAATCGTCGCGAGTACACATTACCATCACCGAAGGATCGGGGGGAGCAATCAAACTGTCGAAAAAAAGCGGCGGGGATGCGAAGAAATTACGGCGGACCCCAGTATTCCTCAAACCAGCTCTCCTTCAAGCTCATGTCTAGAATGGCCTTGTGAAAAATTACAGGAAGATGACGAGCGCAGCTCGTTCTTAAAGAAGTGTAGGGGTAGAAGACAAGAGGGGCGCATCGGGAGCAAGCATGGAATAGCCAGACGAGGCACTCAAAAAGCGTTATGGCCCACGTCGTAACTCGTTAAGGGATGAAGGGAATAAATCGTGGTTCAAAAGCTCAGGACAGAAAAAGAACGCGGGGCAAGGGCATCGTCCTGCAACTGCTCCGATCCTGACTGCCACTAAAATTTCAGCCGAGAGCCGGCAACTAGAATAAATAGCTTCCGTTTCGGGAACCGGCATAAAAGCCTTTACAAAAGATCGCCGAATCTCTTTCGCGCCGAACTTAAAGGGACAAGAATAGGTCGTCAATTAGACAATGGAAAAGGGAGGAGCCGTACGAGACATACACCGGGTACGCACGAAGATAGGGATGCTTCAGGGTCCAGGGGTCTCTTCTTGAAAATCCTGGGGAGCATGTCTCCTTGATTTCCGTTTTGGAAGGAGAAAAAAAAAGGCAAGGAAGGAACACTCAGGCTCAGGGAAAATCAAAGAAAAAAAGGAAAAATATCAAAAGTGAGAGGGAAAATCCATTCGTAAAGGGGCTTGTCACGTCAAGACGCCTGAGGAACCGTCCAGGATGAGGGACAAAAGACGCCAAGGGAGGCACAAGTAAAGGCGCGTCCGGCCACAATATCATCGTAAGTAACGGACAGCACCAGGCTCAGGAAGCCTTCTTCCAGCGGAAGAAAAGAAAACAAAAAACGGATCTCTGTAAGCACGCATAACCGCTTGGGAAAAGGGGAACGACCCGCTGCCTTTGACAGATCAGCGGCGGCTTTACCGTAATGAAACCATCTCCGAAAAGGGCGCACACATTAAGGATCCATCTCGACCCGACCAAAAAAACAGAGGAGAAAGAATCGGATGGGTCTGGCCTCGAGGGGTCTCAATGGTTAAACGGGGGAGACTTGGTTCAAGATGACGGTTCATCTACGAAAGAAAGAACAAGGCGGTCGTCGCCTGGAAAGGCAGTCCTTATCAAAAGAGGAGCGGTCGCATCTGGGGTGGTGCGACAGGACTAAGAGAACGGATCGCCTTGCTGGAAGCTGGGGGCCTGGAAAGGGTACCGCGCATTCGGGGGCACGAAGGGGGTGGCAGTCGGAAAAGAATAAGAACGGGGGGAGCCGCACTCCAGATCGGAAAGGACGGAGAACAATGCTCCGCGCAAGGGTGGTAGGTGGAATAGGGCTGGGCCATTATCCTGCATGTCCAAGAATGCCGGGCGGAGTGCAGATATTTAGAGAAAGACCTGATACAAGAGAAAGAAAGAAAAAGAACACGACGTACACCTTTGGGGGCTCCGTCCGCAACTTGTCCTGACCAAAAAGCCTGTATCCATATCCATGTCAGTTAGAGAGAAGAAAAAAAAAGGGCCGAAAAAAAAGAAAGAAATCGATTCGCCAAGGAGCTCCCGGGGAGGTCAAGGCTGTTGTCCAGAAAACGGATGATAGTGGAGAGTCTAAGATTCTGTGGAAAAGGAAGCAATGAAGGGGGGACAGAGTAGGAAGGGGGTATCGGAACAGAGATTCCTTGCCCAGGATTAAGGACTGGAACTATTGACCTCGAAAAAGTAGAAGAATGTCTGGGAAATCCAGACGGGACCTGAAAGGAAGACTATTCTCTAGGGCTTCTCCGAATCTCTCATGTCGAAACAGGAACGATCGGGGACGAATCATAGAAAGAAAGCAGTGGGAAACAAGACTCTATAATTTTGGAGCAGCTGAGGAGCGTATGCCGGGAAGGAGGTAGGGAGATCTTCCTCCTTTCGGACATTCGGAGGCGAGGCGACCGCCTGGCAGTAAGATACCCAGTGGATCGTTCTCCAGAATGGACTTCTGGAAGAAGCGGCGAACTGTTGCTAAAAAAAAAAGGAGGATAAGGCGCAGAGCAGCAGGGCACAGGAAAAGAAAAGGGACCTGTGTGATAAGAGGGACCCATGGTCTTTAGGGATAAATCATCATCACAAAATCCTAGGGAATCTAAACGGGAATTTACTAAGGCCGCAACACTTCTAAGTGGGTGGCCGTGTCAGGTACTCATCAGAGTGATCCGAAAAAAAGGCTGTGGGTCAAATTGCTATCTATGCTCCGATGCGAACTGCGATCACCAACTGGTCGAGATGTAGGGTGCCCGCGAGAATGGTAGGGGTGAAGGAAGGAGAGTAAAATCCCGCGTCGCGCACAGGACCGAGGTAGAGGGGGCGTTGAAGAAAGTATGAAAAGAGGGAAGGTTCAGGGACAGGTTGGCGCGGGCAGTAACGGGGGCGACGATTCCTGCTGACTAAGAAAAGCCCAGGGACTAGCTTAAAACCTTAAAGGGGGGGAATTCGTCGGAGGGAGCCGACGTCGGGGGCGCTCGCCTATGGGGCGGTCAACTAATCGGGGTCAAAAAGGGGATCTTGAAAAGGGAAAAGATCGATGCCCCGTTTTCAGCAAGAACCGCAAGGAACGACAGCATCGCTTCATCGATCACAAAAGGAAAAAAAGGAAGCTCACCAAGAAGAAAGGGGAGAAATTCCTACGCGTCCTCCAGGGTTTAAAGGTATCAAGCAGAAAAGAAAAGTCGAGCTGCAGCGGATGAGGGGAGAGGACATCTTTCCCAGGAAGCCGAACTGGAAAGGAGGGTGTCGGATTGACATGACAAAACACGCATCCGCAGAGGAGACATAGGGGAAATCAACTTCTGGGGGGGGGAAGGACGCGTGTCCGATATTGAAAAGTTCTAGTGGGGGAAGAAGCAGTCAGGCCCAACCGAAGCGTGAAAGCTATCGCCCGGCGAAGAAACGGATTGCGGAGGAAAGACCCAAAAGCAAGGGTTCCTCTAAAAGCGGTAAGCCGGCGGACGGGACCAAATCTAACACAAGATGAGGAGGAAAGACATGGGTCCAATATCGCCACAGCGGAAACAGCCAACCTAGCGGGGGGTTCTTTCCACCACTCCGTTGATCTGCGATGACCAAGAGAAGGTAGTTTCCAGCTGGGCAGAACCTCAGTTAATGGTTTTACAATTCGGACCTCGCTTCGTCGGAAACGGGTCAGACACACCGACGCTGAGCGAACTATAGTAGGTAGGAGGGGCGGAAGAAGAGCAAATAAAGTGGCACGCCGGGAGGCTGAGTGAAGCGAGGTATGCTCTCCAGGTGATTGCATAAATTTGGGGTTTATGACGTGTCCGATCAGGAAGTACAGGAAAAGGAGAGGAGACGCGATTTACAAGCGGGTGGCCTTAAGTATCCGATTGGGACTAGGGTGGATAACGAAAACGAGGGCAAGGACGGGGCTGCCGTGAAATGACAAGGTCCGAGCTGGAGAGGGCTGAAAGAAGTGGTGGTAAAGTGAAAGACGGGGGGGATTACGACTCCGACCAGGTAGTAAGCTGGGGCCATGACAGGAAGGGGAATGAAGGGGGAGGATTGGGGGTGCCGGTAGAGGCGGGGGAGGAGGGCATTGGTGAGAAGAAGCAAGGTGGGGATAGAAGCAGATACATGCACCGGAGGTCGAACGGCGTTATGGAGAATGTACGTTCGATGAACAAGCCTGGTAGACTAAGTCGAGAAGGGTACTGGCGGGAGGCCTTGGTCGTGGTGGAGATGACGGGGGAAGATCCTCCGTCAGGGAAGGACAGGGGAGACGAGGTTGCGTCGGGGAGGAGAAAGAAGACGATGGGGATCAGGGGGGGTTGCTAAGGGGGCCGGGGCAAGGAGGGGGTTTTGCTTGGAATGGGGTGTTGTAGGGAGGGATCTTAAGAATTCGAGGTAGGCGATGTATAAACTTGGGAATGGCCGGGGGTGCTATGCGCGTATGACGTCGAATTGGGCAATAAGGGGTGGGGTGCGCATTGTGGAGGATAAAAGGGGGAACGGGGAGAAATAGAGGGATAGCGACGCTGCGAGAGAAGACAGGCATGGGTGCGTTCGTGGTTAAGGATTTCTGATTACATCCGGGTAGGTGAGGGGTGGGGGTAGGGGACGATATATGAGGCGCGTGGTGCTGGAACGGTGGGAGCTCCAAGTTGAGTAGAGGCTATCCACAATAAGCACCAGTGGTGGGTGATGTCCCGCAGGGGAGGCGAGGGCATGGGTAATCGAAAACATTGCCAGGTCAAGTAAGCGAAGCTGGGACAGAGACGAAGGGAATGCGGTTCAATCTACGAAGGAGAAGGGGTGAAGGATTCTGGGGAACACATGGGGCATAAGCTGGTGAGGGGGAGTAAAGTGTGATTCAAGACACAGCGATAACAGGGGGGGGGGGGTGAGTGATAGGAGAGGGGTATAGAAGAGGGAAGGAAAATCGGGCCAAGAGTTGCGGGGGGGACTGTGGTGAAACGGACACTGCGGCGAGCACTAAGTCCAGGGGAGAATGACAAGAGAGAATCGAGGGGATTAGGAAGAGAACAAAGAGATCGCTTTCGTTGGGTTATCAGTCTCGTAAGATGCGGATTGTCTTGGGGAAGAGATAGGTAGAAAAAAGAGAAGGGTAGGCCGGGGGGTTACATGCGGCGAGAAGGGGGGGGGGACTCCAGTGACATCCTAGTCGCTGTGCAGGGTAGAGAAGGGGAAGTAGGGGTAGGACGGGTTCAACCTGAAAATGTCCTGTTGGGGGAACTAGTCCTGGCAAGAAAGTAGAGGGGGACGGGCGGGGGTGTGGGGGGCGGATGTTGGTAGCATAAATAAGGCATCGCTCGACGGACGGTTGGAAGAGCGATCGAGCTTCTAGTAGGGTGAGAGGAGCGCATGGGATTAAGGATACACGGCTTGGGGGTAGTGGCGCGTGGCTGTCAGGGTCGCGCAGTAGATCCCGACGGGCGAGCATAGAGCGGTTGAGAAGGGAACCAGAGTACTCCACGTGGGGCGTCCCGGATGAACCTGGTTCGGGGGGGTGGCACCGGGATGGGGAAAGCGGGAAAGGACTGTATCGAGGGAGATAGTGCTTAGGACTAGGAGGGGTGTGGCCAAGGGAGTTGGTCAAGAGATGACGGAAGCAGGGGAGGAGGCGGGACGGGCTCATGGAGAAGGAGGAGATGAGGGAGGGGAGGAGTAAAGTGTGTAGGGGGGCTAGATCGGGGTCACCTGTGTTGGGGAGGGTGCCTACTTGACGAGCAGAGTGGAGGGGGGATTCGGTCGAGGCTGTAAAGGTAGAGTAGAGGGCAAGGTGGGGGGAATATGGACTGGAAGATAATGACAGCTGGGGTCGTGGGTGAATCCCAAACATTGGAAGTAGAGGACTCGCCTGTAGCAAACCATTACGATGGAAAAGGGTCGCAGATGTTGGGCTGACGAGCCTAGGAGTGTGAGATAAGAGGAAAGAAAACCGGGGTATGAGCGCTGAAAGGTGCAGGCGTTGGGGAGGCAGGTGGCAGCGAGTGAAACGGGAAAATTACAGTGGGACCTGAGGCGACTTTTGCGAGACGACCGCTTGGGCGCGGGCGCAAAGGTTCTCTGGCTTACGAAGACTTTCGTCAGGAAAAACGGAGACGGCAAAAGTCGCAGGTCCTTTCAACGTTGCGGTTAACTCTCTAGGGGGGAGGAGAGGGAGCAACGCCGCGCAGGTCTCTGGAAAAAAAATCGGAGACCGGCAGGAACTAGAGTCCTTCTGAAAAAGTCGCAGAGGCACCCCAAGAGCCGCTTCCAAGGATCTATGGAGAAAGAAAGTGGGGGGGAAGGGCTTAGCCAAAGGGCGGCGCGGTTCTCCACGCAAGGACCGGCAGGGGAAGGGAAATGAAGACTCAGGCCAGTAGGTCAACGACTCGGAAAAAGATCAAGAATAGCTCTGGCTTGTGGTCCCCCGTGCAGACGGTACTCGCACAGATAATTCTGACCCTAGGGCAGGGAATATATTTCATCCGAACGCAGAGCATCATCAGGGGGAAAGGGAAAACGCCTCGAGGCGCCGGTTAACAGGCGTCTGAGAGGGAGGATTCACAAATCGTGTTTTCCAGGACCTGTCCTCAAACCCGTGGGGGCAAGGTGCAATCGGCCGCGAAAGACCTGAAGGAGGTCACTGTTTGAATAGCGGAATGGCAGTAGAAGATCAGGATCTGCAGCTACGGCAAGAACCTTATTTGCGAAAGGAACGAGAGGTCGCGGCCGTCAACGATTGAGACAGGAGAATATCAATTATGACAAAAAGGAGAACAATAAAGGAGACTTAGCATTCAAACCGGGGGGAAGACTAAGGGGGAACTGGCTGGGAAACCCAGGGTTTCGGACGGCCCTGTCAAGAAGGAGCCTTGTCTAACTGTCTCCTTATTGCTCACTCCGGAAGAAAAGAAGACGAAACAAACAGGGAAAGATCAGAAAGCAGCACGCACAGTGCGACCCAAAGCAAGAACATAATTCCGGGGGAAGATCACGGGAAGTTCCTACATGTAGTGGCAGGCCAAGGATTGATGAAAGGGGTTGCGCGGGTGGGTAGGGGTGGTCCCAGGAGGGGTCCTCCGCTTTTCTGTGCACCGACACCAAGTATCAAACACCCATCCAGATAACCCGCCATGCCAACACAGGGAGAAGGAAAGTAGGGTCGCCTTCGCTCTAAACAACAGACTGCTGAACAACGTAAAAAAACTCATACTTCCGAAGAAGGAGAAAGGGGAACTCTTTACCTGTTGCTATACAGTCGTCTTTACCTTCATGAAAAAGAACAGTGAACTCAATTGGTCGTCACAGTATCAAAGAAAAGACAATCCCAAAGCTATCTCACACCAACTTTGTGATTAAGATAATTTTCTTTCGCTCTCTACGTAGGTTGCTGGCCACGTTTGCCAGGGATAGTGGTGCTCATGATACCGCATAAAATGGAAAGAGCCATTTAACATCTTGACGTTCCGACTCAGCGATGGAAAAGAGTTCTGCCGTTTCTTAAGACGGATTTCAATATTGTAAGAAAAACTCACGGACATCCGCTGTCGAGAAGGCGTAAAAAGAGAAGGGACTGGCGGAGATGGCCTCCGCTGCTGGATCTTGGGGTCACGCGCCGTGGGGACGACAGGGGGGGGGGGCGTACGGTCCTTTCCACAAGGTTTGGGGCCGGGCACGCCAGGGAGCCGGAGTTCCACGGTACAATGCTGGGCAGCTCTTGGGGGGGGGGGGAACTGAGTGAATCCTGCTTGAGAATGAAACTGCGGGTTAAGCGGTCGTTGAGTAGCAATGAAAGAGATTGGCAATGAGACAGGGATAAAGGGAACAAGAGGAATCAATCTCCCCTAGCTTAATAGGGGGAACCGGTTGGAAGCTCACTAGAAGGGGAAAGTGTAGACCTTTCAGAAGCAGGCCAGGGCCTTGTAGGGAGCACTATATTGTTGCATGAGAAGCGTAGGATTCAAATATAGACCTGATCTCCGGCGACCGAAAACCGCGTTACTGGAAGGCAAAGAGGGGGGGATTAAGCCATAAGTGTGACGGGAGTAGGATTTTGCGTCACAGAGTGACCTTCCTCAGGACTTAACGTGAGGAAGAAAAACTTGATCCTTCATAGCCCCACATAGATAGGTAAAAAGACAGGCGCTCTCTATTGTCAAAATGAAACTTATCTAGGAGAAGCAGGGCGTGCCTAATCTCTCAAGGGGAGGTGAGGGCATAGAAGAATCGCCGAAGTCATCGACACGGCCGTCCAATGACCCACGCCCAGCGGAGAAGGAATGTGCACTTATCCAGACCTCAGCGGCTCATGCTCCGGCCGTGAAGGAGGGGAAAAGGCCTAAAGCTATTGTCAACGCCATTGTCGAGGACGGGGGAAAAAGATATGTCCTCCCTTGAATCAGCCGAACTGTTTTGCAAAAACAAATGGGAAGTGATAATACGGAGAGAATCCTAGAAGAAGTATTCCTGCCCTGCTTTACTGAAGTGGATTCTCCATCATCATCACATAGCTTAAGCATGGGTAAATACTCAAGTTGACAATGACACCACACAACGCTGCAAATTCCAGACTTTGGGTAACCTTGCGAATCAATGACAGTAGGCTTTTTCACTAGTCATCCGAAGCGGCTCCGGGGGCTAAACTGGGGACGGGCTTGGACTTCGCGAGGGTGGGTCATAAAAAGGGCACGCTTCTGGGTTAAAGCTCGACTCAACAGTAACCCTGCAGGGTCACGCAATGTAGAGCGGCGGTAAAGGAGGGAGGGACTCGCAAAAAGAAATGCTTGACAAGGAATGCTCTGGGAAAAGGCTGAGATCCTATGGGAGGATAAAGGGGAATCAACTCCTTCGAAAGGCTAAGGGAAGGCCGGGCTGTCGGAGGAGTATCTTCACCGCCTCGGTTCTCTGCGGTAGGGGGGGGGGGGGTCGTCCCATATTGGTTCACCTTGGTGCGTAAGAAAAGGGTAAATGGGCCGGAGCGGCCCGCGTTTTACGAAACGCAATACGCGTCAGAAGAGAGGAAAGATAAGTCACTATCGAAAAGAAAAATGTCTTCCTCGAAAAAGGACACGATCCCGCAAGGGGTTCCTAACGCGTAAATAATAATGCTTATGAGCGAGGCGAGAGGGAGGGGGGAAAGAGTCTATACACGAGGGGCCGTCAGGGCCGAAGGGCGGGGCGTTGGCAGGACACAACACGCAGACGATTCAAGTGCCGCCGGATGTCCACATCCTACGCAAGAGGGGGGAGGCGCGTGGTACGATGAAAAGGTATACTTATTTCAGAAAGAAGACAAGACGCGTTAAAGGGTCGAAAAAAAAAAACCGTAGGCGGGACCAGCCCCCAAATTCAGAGTCAAAAACGGCGACCGGTTTGCCATCATGTAGTTCGGAGAGGAAAAGAGAAGGAAGAAAGAAAAAAGGGAGGAGGAGGAAAAAGAGAGACATGTGGTCCGCCTCTCAAAAGAGAGAAGATCCAGGTCGCCGGAGGGGAGTAGGCTTGGGGTTGCACAAACTATATCATTAAAAAAAAGGGGAAAAAATAGACGGCCCCGCTTTGGGATCGAAGAATGGGGGGGGGGGGGGGGGGGCTAGGACAACGCTGGAGGAAACCAAACGGATGCGGACATCAGGACCGAGGATAATAGAAGGGAGGTTGTGGAGGGCAAAAAGATGTTTTTGGGTTGTTGTCCAGGTCGTCGGCCTGGACGTGATGACCGCAGATCGCGAACGCTAAGGGAAGCTCATCGAATTAAAGGAATGAAAAAGGGAGCGTCGGCCTCATATATGTCGGCTGACCGGGGGAAGCTGGTAAAAGAACGGCCTGGAAAGCATGGAACTATCGTTCGGGGAGTTCTTCATGGGGCGCAAACGGGGAAGAGAAATAAACCCACTAACCGGGCAACGAAAATTACCGCAAAAAGCAGGAAAGGAAAGCGGTGATACCGCCGACCGCGTCACGCCCCAGGAGCCTCCTCGGTCGGGGAACAGCAGCGCCTTTCCCTAAGGCGCAACCACTTGTCAGAAAGTCTCGTCATTCCACCGAGTAGCGAGCAGCAGTCTTTCTTCACCGCCCTCGGAAATCAGGGGGCGCGTTGGTGATGGAGGCGGTATGTGGCTGAATCTCTGGCGAATGGGCAGCTCGGGGTGGTCTCTAGAAAGTCCTCTGTTGGGCTGGGAGGCGTCTGTGTCGTGTCGCTACTAAAAAAACAGCAGCTTCGGAGCGATCAACCGGAAACGGAACACGAAAAAGGACGGTAAAAAGCGTTGCAGGAGAAAGACCGGCTTCCGATCTTGTGTCAACACCGAAAAACCCAAAAGAATCGATCAGAAACCCGCTCCATCCCAAGCCCAGTGAAAAAATCGCGCTTCACGATCGAGGGGCGACCGAAGACACATCGAAACAAAGAAGCGAAACACCGCACACGGACATAAGGTGACCGCCAGAAGACTCAGACCAAACCGATGAGCAACTCCAAAAAAAGATTCTCGGCGCTGGCGTGTCCCACCAACAGAAGGGGTCGAAAGACAAAGCTGCCCAGAATCTGCAGTGAAAAAGAAGAAAAGCCCCCAAACATCTAAGCTGCAGTGGAAAACGAGGACGGAGTTTCCCCGGAGAGGATCAGGCCTAAGAAGGGTCACAGAATCTACCGGCGCCGGTGGGCAAGGAATCATGGGGGGCCTCCCGACAAGAGACAAAGGCACTTGAGCCTTCAGAAGAAGATCGGGCGCAGGGGGGAACGAGCATTCTCCGGGGGTCGGAGCCGGCAATCCGGGGGGACCTGTCCATGTGCGAGGGACGACGATGGATCGGGGAGCGCCGGCCCGAGTGAGCACAAGGAACAAGGAGACAAGAACAAGGACAGGAACGAAGACGTGGAACGCACGACGAGGGCTGCGGTTCTCGTATTCGAGAAAGCCTCAAGACTTGTCTCCGTGGAAGAAAAAAGAGGATAGCCGCCCGGAAACTGACCGACACGCAGGGGGGAAGAAAACCAGAAACCAGAAGGGAATTGATCTGCAGCAGATCGTACCGGCTGACTCTGGGATTGGTCTACGGCCACACCGGATTGGGTAAAGGACTAACAGAAAAAACCCGACGCGCTAGACGCCAGAGGAAGCAGCGGGGGAAAACATAGCGAAGAATTAGGAACGCCGCCGTCCGGATGTCCGGCTGGGGGACGGCGAAAAATGAGAAGCACGACATCACAGACGCTTCAGACGAAGATAGGGGACCCCTCTGTACCTGGGAGTCCAAAGAAAACCTTCATGACCCACGGGAGAAAAGACGGTCTCAGATGATCATTGACAGGCCAGCAACAATATAGAACAGAAAAAAAACGGATAGGAGGAAGAGAGATTGGGGCTGGTCCTCATAAGGGCGGGTGGAGCTCCACGGCCGGGCTATTGGTGCCTCATGAAACGGTCAAGCCTAGGGAAAGGAAAAAAGGGGTACAAGGAAACAATGACGGCGGGGAGGCAGGGCTTAGGTAAAAGCATGATGTTTGTCACGCTGACTCGACGGATGCTTCTATCCTCTCTGGGAGAAAAAATAGGGGGGCGCGCGACTGAGTTTTCGGGCACCGAGTCGTGGGGAAGGAAGATGGGTGGCGGCCGCACTCTCGAAGAAAGTGACCCATTGGTTCATCCGTTACTAAAAAAAAAAACCGCTCATTGGTGAGAGGGTTGTCGCCTGCGTGATCTAAACTTAGGGAAATGATGTCCGGCAAGCTCTGCAGGCCTGAATTTAAATTAGGACATTTAGAAAAAAACAGACAGAATAACTACCTGAGAAAAAGACGAAGAGGAGGGCAAAGGAGGTGAGGGTCCGTCTCCTTGTCTCTTTCTAACTTTCCACCTGTCAGGGGGGTCTCCTGAGAGGGAAGATTGTCTTGCTTCAAGAAGTGCCAGTCGCGACACGAGAGTCCTCGATTCGACAAGAGGATCCCGGCTCCGAAAGGAGCATTGAATCGCCGTCAGGGGGAAATGAGGGCCGACGGAGAGATGCTGATCGGTGAGAAGGAAGGCCCACCGAGCGGTAAGTGGAAGGAATAAGGGGGGGGGAGCCTCGGAGCCCTATAGAGACGGCCTTTTAAACATCCCGACGGGGGGCGCCTAATTTTTCAATGCAAGAGTCGGGCGCGTCTGGGGGCTCCGAATTCTTCAGGGGGAAAAGCGCAGAAGCTAAGGTATAGAGGGTCATCGAACCCTGAATTTGGGAAGGGAAACAAAAGCGCGAGAATGTTAGGGAGCGGCTAGGGGCCGGGTCCGGGACGGGGAATCGATGGGGGAGGGGGGGGGGGTGGGGGAAAAATCCTGAGGGGTGCGGGAGAATCCCGCAGCCGAAGGGGCTCCAAAAGATGAAACGTCTCCATCGGCCTTAGTACGAGATGGGAAAGGGTGTTGAAGGAGGGGACTTAGAAGGACTCAATTGTCCTGTTCGATCCTATTCTTGGGGGGGACTACTGTTCATTGCACAAGAGTCGAGCCGTCGGGGCGATTCCGATGGAAAAGGGGGGAAAAGCGACCGGCAAAGGGGAAATCCGGGAATCCTCTCCATAGACGATCCTAAATCGGTGCAACTCAGGTAAGGAGAGGCTCCTATGCAAAATTAAAAACTCGTGAGCTTCTCTATTTCAAGACTATCGACATGTTTTCACGGGCTTTTTTAAAGGACGGGAAAGGGGGACATCAAGGTCACGGGGCAGGACCGCCATCGGAATGCTGGAGACATGAAAGCAACAAAAGAGACTGGGAAGGGAGTGCCTGGCCACGGTACAGCTTGGGCCGAGAAGTAAAGAAAATCTTTCCCCCCGCGGCGATCCGGCTCCGGAAATTTGTTCCTGCGGGGGGGGGAGGGGAGGGTTGAAGACACCGCCTCGGCTAGTGTACATCGGAAATCACTTTGTAGGGGAGGGTTGAGATAATCTTCCAATGTGGAAAAAAGGTCCGCCGCAATAACCTCAAGGGTCCAGGATAACACATGATCGAGAAGATCTCTCACTCAACACGGCGTCCAAAAGGCGCGAGGACGCAAGATCCATGTTCATAAGAGTATACAACGTAACTCGAGGTCAGGGATCTGGGCAGGGAAGAAGAGGGGAAACGGGAAGGAAAAAAAGTAAAAGGCAAAGATTGCGCAAACGCAGACGCCCTATATGGTCCGCCTGAAGTGGGGAAACAATCCTGTCAGTAGGGGGGTTGGAGGACTCTTTTCTATATTGAGAAAGGGGGAAAAATTGTAGGAAACCATCAAATCTTGAACGTTTTGGCCCCCGCCTGGCCCCTTTGGCGGCCCGGCTAACCTGAGGGTGCGTCCAGCCCCAGAAAGTCAAAGACGGAGAAGTCTGTGTAAGTTCCTCTCGAGCTTATCGCGAAAAAAAGAAAGG
>Ga0179593_1510020_pt1 | contig 25780 bp, 25 predicted proteins | sample CZODoug2_1_08_16_FD_185931 | JGI IMG/M metagenome (GOLD analysis project Ga0179593, IMG submission 185931) | Vadose zone soil fungal communities from Angelo Coast Range Reserve, California, USA - CZODoug2_1_08_16fungal (PacBio error correction) | ecosystem: Environmental > Terrestrial > Soil >...
GGAAACTTCTGAAAGTGTACATGTCGAGGAGCCAGAAAAGTCCTTTTGATTTCAAGTAAAGGACGAAACACTTGGGGGGAATGGAACGTTTATGAAAATGTCATCTCTGCATTAGGGAAAATGGGTGATTATTTGAGAAGAAAAAAGGGAGATTCGGAAAATCATCGGTATTGTCAGAGTGTCGGGAAACGGCGACTGGGACGCGGCAAAAGCAGAGGAGTTCTATAAGCAAGCAAGATCAACAGCCGGGAAATAGCTCAGGGGAGTACGAAGCGTCACAGCGCTTCACCTCAATCTGTTGGGGAAAGAAGAGATTTCGAAATCCAGCCGGAGGATGCCAAGAGAAAGAGGGGCATTTAGGACGGAAGAAGCCAAGAAAAAAAAACGAGTTGGGGGAGAGGATACGCGGCAACTGAGCCATCTGAAAGTTCTGGAGGAAAAAAAAAAAATCGCACCGAAGAGCTGGAAAAAGAGCTAAGCTGGGAGTTGGGGCTGGTGGGAGGACTGCAACGGATCCGCTCGTCACCCGTGAAAAAAAAAATTGGATGGGGAAAGGACGAGGGAAGGGGGAAGGGCTTGAAGGTGGCTAAAAAAAAGTTGTAGCGGCTGGAGAAGGGTGCGGGTACAAGGGTAGGAGACCTAAAAATGGGCGCATGGGAAGAGCCGATTTTGAGAAATCCTTAGAAAAAGAGGAAGTACGTATTTCGCCTGATCGCACAGATCCAAAAATTCTCGGCTACAAAAGGAAGAAGGCAGGGTTATGCAAGAAGGAATTGGGGGGGTGAAGGCAAGTCGGATGGTCCATCTGGCTAGGGTAAAGCAACCCGCGATAGCTCCACTTGAAAAAAGTTCTTACTACTATCGGGAAGTGTAAGAAAGAGAAGCCGATGTTCGAGGTGAAACCCGAGAAGAGGTTCTCAGAGATGAGCGAGCCGGAACGTGAAAATATGGTGAAAAAACAAAACTAAATCAGGCACCAAAGAGAGGAAAAATGGGCTCAAGGAAATCAAAGTTAAACTACTCGTTAGGAAGCGGAAGAGAAGGACAAAACTATGGGAGGCGCCAAAATTTGTGGATGACATAAAAAGAAATGAGTCAAAATGGTGGAGGTCTGCTCTCAAAAGCTCGCGATGCGGAGGAAATATACGAGGACGACCACAGGATAAGTCTAGAGGCGCGGAGAAAGAAAAGGAGTGAAACTCTTTAAAGTCGGGAACGCGCCCGCTTCAAAAAAATATGTCAGGTGCAATAAAAGGAACGTCACCAATAGCTAAGCTCTGCTGCCGTAGAAAGCCGCGAAGGACAAAAGAAAGAGCTTGTCTCAGAGAGACCTTCTCATACCCTGTCGGGGATGTGGAACAAATCGGAAAAAAGTGGTTTTCTAGTGAAAAACCAAAAGTATAAACAAAAAAACAACAACAACTAACCAAAACAACCAAAAAAAACACGGAAAAAAACCCAAACGACACAAAACCCGCCCACAACAAAAAACCAAACAAAAAAAACCACCCAAGACCCAAAAAACCTCGAAACAAACAAAAACCCACCACCACGGCCGCAACAGACTAAGAAGAAAAAAACACGGCGCCGATGGCAAAAGGGTGCGCATAGCAGTTTCTTGATTTTTCTGCATGGACGCTGAAAAAAACCAGATTTCGTGAAAAAGAAAAACTAAAACCGTCAGAACAAGGGAGTATCGAAAAAACTCAGGAAAGAAAAAAGTCAGTGGAGTGTGGATCCCCATTCTACGAAGGCGAAAAGGGGGGGAGTCGAAAAAAAGCAAAGAACTGAGACCGACAGAAATGAGGGGAAAAAGGGTCCTACAATGGAAAAACGGAAACCACCGAAGAGAATGAAAGTCTTCAAAGCAACTGGCCGGGAAAGGAAACGAAGCAGGCGCCTTCTTGGAAGGAATATGGATGGGCCGCCTGAAAGGGAATATGCTATCCGCGGGGGAACGGAGTGAAAAACCGAATCCTATCTGACGGGGAAAAAACCGAATTTACGCGAAGTCGAGGAACCCGGCGAAATCGCATTAAGAGCAGATCGATTGGCCGAGGTGTTACGGAAAAGAAAGAAACGTCACTTCCTCTAAATCTTATTTCCAATGCTCCACGCCGGGAAGGAAAGGGCCTAAAAGTCCACTCTCCAGTAAAACAAAAAGGGGTGGAGAACCTTGACTCAGGGGTTAAATCGAAACTGAGGAACAAAAAACCAGGCAAGGAAAAAGGGGAAAAATTAATATAGCCAGTGAAGGATCTGAACGAAAAAGGGGGGCGTGAAAGGAAATTCAAAATCTTCGTCCGAGAGGCCGACGTTTTCTTTCGGGGGGGAGATAGAAACTGACTTTATTTGTTCTGGGGGAGACGCGGGGTTTTTGGGTTCTGTAGAGGATCCCCAATGGCATCCGGAAGAGGGGAAAAGGGTTGTGAAAAAGGGCTAGAAGGAGATGCCCATATGACATCTTCTCTTCAAAGAAAGGGAAAGATGTCCACGTTTTCGTTTGAATCAACACCTTCAACGTGGGATCAACGATGAGCCAAAGTTGGAAAAGACAGGGGGGGTCAGAACCGGGGGGTTGGGGGGGGGTAAAACTCTGGCACGAGCGGGGAGGGTCTTAGACGAGACGCAAAACCAACACAAGAGGGGGAAGGTGTATTAAAAAGATTGGGGGTCAACGAGGGGAACCCGGGTGCAAAGCGGGAGTGAGCTAACTTCACAGGTTCAACACCGCAATACCAAATCAGGCGGGAGGATGACGTCATATGGAAGGCGACCATGGTCCTTAAAGGTGGAAAGGAAAAGCTTCCTACAGGGAAAAGCTCTCAACGCGTGGGGGTACGTATAGACAGGGTAAGATCATCATAAAGCAATCGAAAAAGGGTGGAACTCAGATGGCGCTGAAGCAGAGGCACCAAAAAGAATTCCCTTGTAATAGGAACTCAAAGCGAGCCTGGTCTCAAGATTAACAAATACAAGTTTGTCGGGGAAAGCAACTTAGGGGCTCAAAGTTGGAACATCAGGGAAAAACCAAAAAACGCTCCTTCCCCGTCGTCCCTCCCTCAGTCTTCAAAGGAAGAAGATCGGTGGCAACAAGCGAAAAACGAAAAAAGGGCGCTTGAAATACGATTCGTAATAAGGAAAACCGCTCTTACCCCTCAAGGGACACGACCGGGGGGGTTGGTCGCAAGAGCAAGCGTGTTGGGAAAGGCGACTCTTCAATAGGGGGACAGCGAAAAGGGGGGGAACCAAAGCACCCCCATCGAACTATCTGCGGAAGGGAGGAGGGTACACCAAGCTGTAACTTGTGAGGAAATGGTTACGGGGGGGGAGGGAAAATCCAGGAAGAGAAGAGTAACGAAACGGCCGGAGGTGCGCAAGTCTTCGACCAAAGGTAGAAAAGAAAGCTTAAGAGAAAACTAAAAAAACACGTAGAGGAAAAAATAGAGAGATCATCGTCGCATGGGAACGCAGGGAGGGCGCCCCGCCGGAAAGGGACCAAAACTTACCTTGTACCAGGGGAAAACGTAAAAAGTCCGAAAGAATCCAAAAGATCCAGCTTGAATACCCTAAATCCGAAGAGATAGTCGGGAGGGGGTGTCAAAAAACAGTAAAGACATCGTCGAAGGAAAACAAAAAGTTTGAGGAAAGAACTGTCAGGGGACAAAATTGAAAAACAGAAAAAAAAAAAAAAGGCGGGGGGATACCGGCACGTACATTAACTCTTCGAACTCAGGAATGGCGGTGGCGCACGCTCCATTGCACCCTGTGATCGGGGGAGAAAGACGGGGAAGAAGGTAAGGTTGAGGATACAAAGCGGTTTGCACAGAAGTATAGAGACACTCAACCGGTGGGGGATGGACCAGGAGGCCTGAAAAAAAAAGGCTCAGCGGGGAAAATCACAGGAAGGGAACGGTGTGGTCCACTAGGAATCAAGGTCGATGAGGTCCGAGCCGCAGGAGATTAAAAGAAAGAAACCCCACGAAAAAAATGGGGAAGTAGGGTCCAAAAATGCCTAGTGAGGGGAAAAGGGCCACCGGAACCTGCGAAAAAAAAACTTGAAAGTCGTCACGGAAGCCGAAGGCAGGGTGGGATAGGGGAAAAACCTGAAACTTACTGAAGGGAGTAGCATCCGCAGCCAACCGAACGCACTACGATACGAAGTTGGACAAAGCAGAGTCAGACATTAGCTGGGATTGGCGTGGGGAAGACTGCGTATTCTCTGAATAGCCCAAGAATTGCCTTAATAAAAAAAACACCGTTGCGGGTGGCAGAAAAGAGTGAATTAAAGGACCTGTTACTGCCAAAGGTGGACCTGTGGAAGGTGCTTCAAACGAGCCAAACTGAGTGGGGACAGGAAGGGATAAGGCGGGAAAACAACTAAAAGAAAAAGTTCATCGGGGGGACTCCCCGGATGCCGAAGAAAAAAGTGCAAAACCAAAAAACAAAACAGCCACCTAACAATACTGAAGTAGGATAAGCAGCACCGAAATGCCGTAGAATATCCAAACTCCTCTCCAAGTCAACTGGGGAGAAAGAATATGTAGGAGGAACAGGAGGTCGCTTGGAGTGGGAAGAGTCTGACGGAAAAAAGCAGGGGAGGGTCTAAAGGAATCCCCAAAGTCCGTTGGACCTTAGTTTGAGGAAGCAGAGGGGAGGGAGCATACGCTCGGAAGGATTGACGCAGGATGTTATGCTAAGGACGGGCCCTTAGAACTGTAGAACTTGTTATAAGTAAAAAATCGGGAAAGGGTGGAAAAAACATGCCGGGGGAAAAAAACGCAAGAGGGGGTCGCTTTTTATTCCAGAAGAAGAAGCTGAGCACTTCGTTCAAACGCTGCCCATGCGCCCCGACAAGCGAAGAAGAGACGTGGCTTGTGCAAAAGCGAACCGTATTCGCTGATTTGGGGGTGATCAAGGAAAAGGCGGCGAAAAATAAAACATCAGTAGCCCCTAGGAGACAGGGGGATGGGTGTGGGCTCACGTGAAAAACATTTGACTTAAGCGAGGAGGTGTACACAAAAGCCACCATGTAGATTGTGGAGAGCTGGGAGAAACGGAACGTAACGATTCATATGAAGAAGAAGACCGGTTATGAAGCGTCACCTGAAGACAATGCAAGAATAACGAGACACCCCTGGCGAAGAGTCCGGTGTGAAGGAGGGGTGAGAGAAGTAAAGGGTGTCTCTGTTCGGAATCGAACAAAAGGGACGGATCATTATTCACTTTGAAAGAAGAGGGTCCACAGCACCGCCGTGGTTCAGGAACGATTGCTGACAAAAAAGTGGAAGGGCACGCTGCATGGGCTGAAGGGGCGGGTGAAACGTCAGGGTATGAGACTGACATCTTCATTCTGACCGGAAAGGGAGGGGATAAAACGTCACGACCGCGGCCCATCTTCTGACGGGGAAACACGCGCAGGAAGGAAGAAGGAGGTGGTCGCGATAAGGCAGATTCATGAGACAGCCCGCAGTTTTCCGCAACAGACGAGCCGCCGGGGAAAAACGAAGAACATCAGTGATTTGGGGGCGCGTCCAAAAGGTGGGGCCAGCAAAAGTAGAGTGGCGAACCTTCATGGATAAGAAGCGGTAAAAGAAAAAAAATAGGTGGGACTCACCTGGTTGCATGGGGGGGGGGGAGGGCACGAAGCAAAGGTCTCTCATGGGGGTGTGGATTGTGTCCTGTGTTAGGGGGAAACAAGTAAAAGAGGCATCTCACAAAAAACGCGCATCTCTTTTGAGAAAACACTGACTCCGGGATGCAGGATCCGCAACAACGCCTCCTTTGAAGGAAAAACCGTTGGGAGTGCGTCAAACTCTGCGAGTTGGGGAGGCCGAGGGGTGGTGCCCGGGGAAGAAAGAAATAGGAGCAAGGCGTCGGGCAAGTCAAAACCCCTCACAAAAAACAAGTTGCAAAAAGGAGAAGACAGAGCCGTGGCCTAGCATTGCTTTTGGAGGAGGTGCGGAGTCACTTCTGGGGAAGAAGGAGGGTAAAGGGTAGTCAGGACTTCGAAATGGGCGGGAACAGAAAAATCGCCAAGTCTGCTTCATGTATACAAATCAAGCTCTTGTGGGATCAAGCAAGCGATCAAGAATACCACGGCAGGGAAAAAAAACTTAGACCGGACCAAACGTCCAGCATGAAGTCAAGAACATTGGGGGGATGCAGAATTCGCAAGGAAACGGATCGGAAATACTAGGGGGTACCAAAAGCAACCGCATGCACCTTCCATCTCCCAGTTTCACGTCATATGGCGAAAAGGGGACTAATCGTCAAGTGGAAATCAGTTGTAGTCCAATTTCTCATTTCCATCCAGCACAGAACGGGGGGAGGAAAAAAAAGCCTGGAAGAAGAAGGCGCACCTCAGGTCGATGCCATGAACTTCGAGAGAGAGGGAAACAAAAGGTTAAGTCTTTGAGAGGGGCTATTGAAGACAGCGTCCCCTTGGCCCACGGAAACTGCGGGATCTTTTAAACAGGAGAGAGAGGTGCGCTGCAAAAACATGTCTGAAAGCTTCCATACACGAGGAAAGAAAGGAAGGAATCTTTGGAAGGAAAGGGGTTGTTCTTCTAAAATACCAACGCAAAAAAGAAGCAAGAGGGGAAAAATCTCATAACAAAGAGGCAAGGGTATTTCACCTAGCCGTGGCGCCGAGAGCAGTTCAAATGGACGGTGAAAGCAAAGGGTTTCTGGGAGAAGTCACAAGTGCAGGAAAAAGGATAGACTCAAACAAAAAAAGGAGGAGAGGAAAAAGGGGGTAATGCATTTTAGACATTGAGGGATTCGCGCAAATTCCGTGTGCGGGGACACGCGGCAAACATAAGGGGCGAACAGGGAAAAAGGGGGAAAAAAGAAAAGGATCTTTGTGAGAATCAAGAGAGGGCATGCCTGGGGGGAGTGAGGGGACTGCGCAGAAACCTGCTCAATTACTGGAAAAAAAAAAAAAAAAGAAAAGAAAAATATCATTCCTGATTTAAGAGGGGGGGGGCGGAGGAACGGAGACTGAAGAGACCAGCGCAAACCTTGTATCTCGTTGAATATCACTATCAAAACAGGCGGCGGGGAAAAAAGCGGAAGGATTTTAAGAAGCAGACAGTGACAGCTCAATGAATTTCCCAGAATCGGAAAATTCCGAAAAAAAGAGGACGAGGGGGAAGGGGATCCTGGACGAAAAAAAAAAATCTTCGGGAGTTCTGGCTGGCGCATTAACGAAAACTGGCAGCAAGCCCTAGAATTGGCAAACTAACTTAATAAGGTCTGCCGAAAGAAGGAAAACGGGGAGCTGGGGAAAGGGACATGCGCGAGTCGGGGGGGTGGTAATTTAGAGGCAGAAGACCTGCCCGAAGTCACAGTGAACTCTCCAAAAAAGGGTAATTGGGAATTCCGCTAGGAAGTTGATTGGTAATTCTTGTGGGGGAAAAGGGAGGGAGAAAGAAAAGGGGTCGTGGGAAGTGATCGCGTGAGGTCACAATCAGATTTATTACGTATAACCTAAGAAGGGCCGGAAGAATTCTCGAGGGAGGAAAGTACTGCTAGCTACTATACTATTGAAAGGAGAAAGAAAGAGGAACATAATCCAAAAGGGACATCTGCATACAAAGGAAGTCTTACAAGGGTGTCATTGCAAACTGGTGGGGAACAGGAGGCTGTGTAACTTCCAGAAGGGCTTCAAGCCGGTGATGAACGACACGCTTAGCTCAACACTGGAGCGAAATTTAGGGGAAGATGGGGGGAAAAAGGACAAAGAGGGGCGTCTCGTCAGTGGGAGGATAAAGAATCTAATTCTTTTGAAAAATGAGCGAGACTAACGCATAACTTTTGGTTCAGACAAAAAATGCAGGAAATAATGAGAAAAATGAAAGGACCGGAAATTCAAAAAAAAAGGGTTATCGGGGGAGTTGAGATATGGGAGTTAAGAGAGTGCGGGCCAAAAGTGGTGTGAAGTCCTCAAAGTTCTTATCAAAAAAGGAGGGCTCGTGATGGAACCAAAAGCAAAACTCGAGGAATATACTCTGTCCTAAGCGCGAAATAGAAAAGAACGTAATCTTCCTAATAGAAGAGGGGGACGCTTTCTCGCTGAGGGAAAGACCATTTCAACGGCTGGGAAAGGGAGTACAACAAAGGAACGTTTAAAACAGAAAGGCTAATCAGAAAGGGCTGCAAGGATCAGCAAGGACGGGGCACTATCTCTAGCAAGCTCACGGGCGAGACCCCTAGGTCTGTCACTCTAAATCAATTGAGAAGAGAGAAAGGGGTGGTGAAAAGTCAAAAAGTAACAAAAAAACCCCAAAAAACAAACAAGGAAAACAATAACCCAAAAAAACAAAACCAAAAACCCCACCAGAAAAACCCATCCACACCCCCCTAAGAATAATCCCTTCCAACACACACCATCAAATCAACCCCGACAAAACCGATCAAACCCCCCCAACACAATACACATAAAACCAACGAGCCATAACTACCGCCCCCGCCCAAACACACAGAAAAACCACCCCAATCCCAACACAAAACCTCCCCCACCACAAACAATCATCGAACACCACCCCACGACACCCACCCACCACGTTCCCCAATGTCCCAACCTCCCAAAAAAACCCGCACCCCCCCACTAACGCCTCACCGCTAACCCAAAAACCCTCCAAAACAAATACCAACCACAATACCACGCTTAGGTCCCCCGGCTTATCGCACAGACCCCACACCCACAACACAGAAAAAGCGACCCTCCCCCCACAAGCAACACCGGAAAATATCAATCAGAAAAAGCCGAAAAAACCGCGCCATAAAATGTCCTAACGCATTTCGCTTAGGTTGAACGCAGGAAGGAAAAGCTGGGGATAGAGCAGGTAGGGAAGAGAGAGGGGTTATTCGAAAGTAAAACGAGGGCAAAGGGTGGAGTGTATCCCAGGGCAACTACTGACGCAACAATAGGCCGCGGCCAAAAAACCAGCCTGACAAAGGGAGGGCAAAGCCCGGAGGGAAGGGGGAACTCACGCGCCTGAGCAACACCGCTAAAGACAAGTCATCGCAAAGCGGACCCACAAAAGAAATAAGAAAACTGCACGAGATATGTGTGGGCCGACCGGTGAAGGAGGGGTCAGATCAGCGGAGAGGGAAGATACTTCGGGGAGTTCCGCACCAAACGGAGTGTCTGCGCTCGAGGTTAAGTCCGAAAATAATTCATCAGTGCGACGAGGGCGCTTTCCTGCCCTCACATAAGAGGAGAAAGTCCGCAGAGGGAAAGGGAAAGGCTCCAAAGGGGCCGGGAAATGAAACACTACTCCACTCACGAAAGAAACCCCAGATGTGTGGAGAACCTTTTAGAAGGGACCCCTCCATTATTTGAAAAGAAGTTCTACACAAACAAACCCTTATTGCGAAAAAAGGTTAGGAGGAAGCTACAAAAAAAAGTTGCTGGGGGAACGAGTTAGGAGACTCTTCGTAGAAGGGAGAGGCCAGACAGAAAGTTCATTAAAAGTGAGAGAAGTAAAGGAATATTGGGGGAAGGTGCGCTAGATGGTTTGGGGGTGTTGAGGGGGATTTCGGAACGATACAGGAGCGTGATTCAACGTGTTTGGGGGTGGAAGGCAGGTCCCACAGCCTTTCCGAGGAAGCAAGTCCGGCGAGGAACCTTGAAGTGACGGTGACGCCCACACCGGCCCAGGGGAAAAAAAAGTGTCCGGGAAAAAAACAGTGGGAGGGCACCACGCTGTTTTTGAACCCGCCGGGGGTTTGGGTGGTAACAGCATTGACAACCTTATCTTAAGATGAAGAGAAAAGCTAGAGAACATCATCCACAACTCGTGGGGTTGGGGGGGGGGGTAGGAAAAGATGGACAAAAGATCCCGGGGAGTTCGCTTTATACGGAGGGAAGTGATGAAGAACGTCAAGCAATTTCAGAGGCACGCGAATCCCACGATCGGTCTGGCCGCCGAAGTTACAGGGGGGGGGGGGGAGCTTGGTAAGATCGGAAGGGCATCAAAAGGGGGGGCCCATGAAAAAAACAAATAAAAGGAAAGCTCTTCAAACTTGGTCTCCGTTGTATGCGGCAAATTGTAAGAGCTCCGGCGACAGGGGGAAATGCACCGAGGGGGAAAAGTTGACAAGTATTGCTCTACTAATCCCCCCCTTCAGGGAAATGGGAAAAGAGAAGAAGCCGTATCTTTCGTCATTAAGGGCAACCGGGGGAAAAGGGGGGGATTTTAGAACGTCAACGGAAAAACCGCTAGGAGGTACATTCTCCACGAGAACAACAACCTTCCCAGAGAACGAACAAAATCTGACCAGAAGAATTAGCGGGAGGTTTAACTTGGCGGGGGGCCAACGCGCACCAATCCATGCGTATTGTACGACGGCGGCAATATTCCTGACGGGGCTCTGGAAAAAGCATCGTTGACGAGTCGGACAAGTCTGAGCAGTCAAAGAAGGTCTTTGGGGGGGTTTCATAAGACTTTCGTGTCAAAATCAAAACAAACGGGGGGAGAAATAGCACCTTCATGAGAAACTTATCTCGACTGGGAGGGTTACAACGCGGGGTGAACTTGTCTGGAGGAGGGAGGAAATGGGGGAAGGTAGGGGGTCAAACAGAACGCTAAAAGTTCCCGGCACTCCGAGTCGAAATGACTCCAAAGTAGAGGCCCTAACGAGATAGATCAAAACAACAACAAAGGAGAGTTGGGGGGGGAAAAAGGGAAAAAAGAGGGAGGAAATCTTCTAGAACTGATAGTTATCTTGAGAGGACGAAGCCGGAAGGGCAAGATAGGAGTGTGAAACAAGACACATTTTTAAAGCCAGAGAACAAACAGACCATCTGTATACCGAAGCCTCCTATAGATCGCCTGTTTATCTGTCCAACCGGTGGGAAGCTTCCAAGAAAAGGAGGCGCCGCAAACCATCTGGGAGGAGTGGGAACCTCCTTTCGGGAACCGGAAAGGAGCCGTGAGCAGGGAACTACATTGACAGGGATCGATAAAAGAGGGAGCGTTGGTTCTCTTGCGGACTCCATTTCACCGGAGAAGGAGGCAGGGGGGGGATTTTTCGATGACGACGGGAAGTAAACGGTTGGAGGATATGAAAAACAGTCGGAAATAAAGTAGAGGGACAAGCAAAGGGGTAAGGGGCCTTAGGAAAGGAAGGCTAAAAAGGGACGGTGAAGCTCCGGGGAAAAAAGTTCAAGGTGGCGGGGGGGATCGGAGGGCATCTGTTCAATTTTCGAGGCGGAGGGAAGCTACGATATTAGGCAGCCGAACGCAAAACCCCATTCTCACAAGGGGGGGAGGAGCGTGGAATGTAGGGGAACGGAGGGTGTTTCCAGACACCTGGTGCAACCCTTCTTAAAAGAGCAACCTGTCAAGCTTAACCTGCCGGTCTTTGGGAGAGAGGAAGTGAAGTGTCAGGTAGCACTAAGCGTCTGAACCCGAACTAAGGGAGGACCGGGGGGAAACTCACAATAAACCACAGGACCAGGAGAATTGGTGAGGTAATCATTATTTCTCTGCAAAAACGACAAAAAAAAGGTGGCGGGACAAAAGCGGGGGAAGAGTGAAGACGAAGACAAGTTCCTGTGGAGGGGGGGGATTCAAAAAAGGGAGGACCAAGCTGACTGCGTGCCTTCGAGAAATCGGGCACACGCAAAAGGGGACTATCCTTACCAAATGGGGACATCGCGCCCGGAGCAAGGAATAATGAAAAGCACGCACCAACACAAAGGCCCAAAAGAACAATGAAGGAAGGTGAAAAAGCTCAAAAAGAAACGTAAACTATCCACAATCATAGGAAGAGGGGGGTTAAAATGGTCGAAACAGTTATGCATCCTATCTTTCAACATGAAGGGGGGGGGGGGGAAAAATAGTAGGAGTCAGGGTAGGGCTCCACACACAGGGGGGGTGGGGGTGGCCGTATAGTAGGAGGTGGAGGGGCAGGCGAACGGGTGAGCCTAATACTCTCTTAAGGGGAAGGGAAGCGACCGGAGGAAAGTCAAAAAGAAAACCGGCCCTGCAAGTGAGGAACAGTAGAAAAATTCGGAGAACGTGAACTCGACGATGACAAGGGGAAAAGTGGGGCAAGTCAGGATTCGCTTACGTAAAAAGCGCCTCTTAAATCAGATTCAGGGGAAAAGGCGACAATGTAAGAGAGCCTAAAAAAAGTGGGAGGGGGAAGTGGTTCAGGGGTGCAGTCAGTTTCTAGACTGGAGTTAGGCGAGGGTTAGGAAACAGCGGGGGCGGAAAAGATCAGAAGGAGTGCACTACAGGCTGGTGTGTCGGCAGGCCCAGGGGGCAGTCAAAGTAAGGTCCAAAGCAACATTTGAAAATCGTTTACATACTGGCGAGACCAGGGCGGAACAGCTGAGAATGAATCCACCGTTCGTCCCAGACCTGACAAAAAACAAACCAGAAGAAAAAGAAAGAGAAAAAGCAAAAGGAAAGAGGCGCGGGGTTCTAGTTGGATGGAGATGGGAAAGAAAAGGGTACGCTGAGAAACCCAACTTTTGAGAGAGACATTGCACAGCTTGGTCCACGAAAAAGGGAAGGTTTCAGCCTGAGGGGCTACTCAGTGAAAGAAGAAACTGCAGAGGAAGCCGTGATGAGAAGGGGCGTTAAACTTGCAGTATTGCTTCTTGGGCATTCTTGCTCAAAAGGAGACTGTCCGAAACAGGGTCCCAGGCCGAGCAAGAAGCTCATCATGAGTTTCCGCGCCTGACGGCAGATTCTGAACTGAAGACGCGCTCAGTGTGTGCTCAGCAATAGAAAAAAAAGTTTTGAGCCGAGAGCAGTTGGCCTGCCGTCCACCACGGTTTGTTCCACACAAGAAAGGAGACCAAAAATGATGCTGCAATATAGGCACAGACCACGAGTAAAACCTTTTTCCAGTGAAAGGGAGAGCACATTTCTTCTAAATTTGAATCCGGAACTGGTCGTGAAACAAACAGATAAAAGGGGAAGGCGTCAAAATCTCTTGGGGGGAGGAAGCTTCGCTCGAAGCCGCGAGAAGAAAAAAAACGCGCCAGCACGGTTGCCCTTCAACGTTCGATCGTCGAGAGACGCAGGGTTTCCAAAGCGGTTTGGAAGGAAACTTCATAACAATACGGAGGGGCGTCACCACCATCGAGGGAAGGTCACCAGGGGGAAGAAACCGGAAGCCCGTCCAAGGGGAGAGCAAAGAAAAAATTTTTTATTCGGGAGGCTAGAGCAGAAATGAACTGTGTCAGGGTCGTAGATCACTGAGAATCGAAGTACATATCGGACCAAAGGAGGGAGGTCAAAAGGTAGATATAAAAGAGATTGGTTGCAAAAGACAAAGAGGAAGAAAATACAAAGACAAAGAAACGTGAGCAACTAAAAGTAAAATCGGCAAAGTCTGAAGGAAGGAATTGGGGGAAGCAAACGAGGAACTTCTATCAAGATGAAAAAGCAAACCAGAACTTTTACCCATCTCACCTGTTAAAGGACAGCAGGGCGAAAGGGGGCGAAAAATACTCGGTCAAGGCGAAAAAAGGAGTTGGAAGGAAGGCCATCACTACGAATGCGCGTACGCGTCATGTTCCCCGAAAGGCGAAATGCACGACTGGGAGGAAGAAGGAATGGCTGGAAAGGACCCGATCGTCTGAAAAAAATCATTTATAAGCGCTTGTTAGGGGACGGAGGAAGGAGACATGAAAGCTCTGGGCCAAAAGCACTGCTGTTATCGTGGGACTCCCCGAAGAACTGTAAACTGCCTGAGGAGGAGGGCAGTAGGGAGGGGGGGAACTCTTAAATACGATGAAAGGGAAGAATGCTAGGGGGTGGTGGGCTGCCGCAGAAACACTCAAAAAAAAACATGCCAGAGAGGGGAAGAGCAAAATATTAGAAACACCTATCAGTGAAGGTCGCTGCCGACGTTGAAAAACAAAAGGATGGGGAGGCGCTAAAAAAAATGGAAAGAAGAAAAGGCGGGCTAAGAAGAGAAACAACCAACGAGAAAGGGGAAAGGACCCGAAGGACGGCACTGTGATTACCTTAGGATTCAGCGCCAGGAAGGGAGGGCGAAAAACACGGAAAACAAGCGAAAATAGAGAAAAACAGGCGAAGGTACCTTGACGATTGGCTGAGAGGGAGAGAGGTCGGGCGATGTTTCTGCTTCCACAAACCGTCTCAATGAAGGAACAATCATCGTGGAAAGTTGTCGATAACGTCTACTTCCCGAGGACAAAGAACAGCGCAGCTAGGTTAACTGGTCGGAATTAAAGATAAACTCAGAAACAAAAGGGAGGAGGGGCAAGATCCGGTAGGAGTCTAAGAGCAGAAAAGGGATCTGAAACTCAATGGAGGGGTTACGAAGAAAATCGGAGGGAAAAACGGGCCAGCATCGTGGACCCCAATAGGGGCTGGTAGGAAGGGAGTCAAACGTAGAGTTAGTGGGTTCATGGCTGCAAGGAGAACGCCGAAGGGGATCCTCGCCGTGAGGGGCTACAACGAAAAAATTCTTGAAAGGGGAAAAGCATGGGGAAAAGGTCTAAAGGGGTACTGTCACATCGGAGGATAGGGAGACCGCAGATAAGAACAGACAATGTAAGGGGAAGGAAGAGATGGGGGAAATTTGATTTTTAATAGTTGGAAGGGGAAAGAACGTGGTAGTTTCGAAAGAATCTTGAGGACAAAGCGTACATGAAAATGGGGCCATATAGGGTTGCTGCCCATAATTCGAAGTGCTTGAAAACTACGATCGGAAAGAGGTCGGAGAAAGTCAAAAACAAACTCAAAAAACGCGTACAAGCAGGGCTGTGGGGGAGGGCAAACAAATTGTGGAAGCGCGCTGGTGGGTGGAAGAAAAGGAGAGGTCCGAGGGAATGGAAGGGAGGAAAGGCACACCAAGGACTTACTCAGGGAGGAGGGTTGTAGGTAAACGGTGTAGGGCAAAGGGAGGGGAAAAGTCGGGAGTAGGGGGGGGATTGATAGAGGGGGAAGACCTGAACGATAAAGTCTGAAGAGATAGAGGAGACGGAAAGTAGACTTGTTAAAGTAATGAAACACATAAAAAATGTCAATCAACGGGCTCAGTAAAAAGGGGGAAAGGGGGGGAGCGACTCTGGGATGTGAAGCTGTATGAGCAAAGGAAGGGAACTCTATGTTCGAAAGGTGAGGGAAGGAAAATGAGGAGAGGAGAAAAAGGACTCGTACGAAACTGCGCGAGATAAAGGATAGAGACAAAACTCAGGGGGGGCGTATCGGCCGACTAGAAGGTGAATCTTGCAGAGCTTGCCGATGAGGGGGGGAAAGTTCCAAAAAAGTAGAATACGGAAAGAGGTCGCGCAATACCTGCAACGGACAACGACAAAAATGCTCAAACTCCGGGGGAATACGACTGAAAAATATACTGCGCATCATCCCAGAGAGGAACCGGCGGTCAAAGGGACACTCTAAGACAGATCGAAAGCGTGGTAACGATATCTTGAAAGGTAGAAAAAAAAAAGAAAAGAAAAACAGGCCCCCCAAGACACACACCAACACAACCAAAAAATAACAACAAACAGCCCCGGAAGCGAAACCAAACCATAGACAACCCCTGGATCAAGCGCAAGACCCCCCGAACAACCAACAAAAAACTTCGAGCCCAGGGAAGAAAACACATCACGACCAACACAGCCATTCTGACAAAGACATAAACCCGGCATAACCCCCAAAGGGACAGCTGCGAGACCATAACGGGGACCGTAGACCCCAAGAGAAAGACACCACCCCCACAGGAAAAAAAAGGGAAGATACGCGGTGGCACGCCCACCAAAATTCAGGGAGAGACTCGGGAAGGAACCCCAACAAAACCAAAACCTCCTCCCCCAGCAAGAACCACACCCCCCACCACCCCAACGAAACAAACGCCCACAATACACCATCTCCGACCCGAGCCATACCACCTTTCAACAAACACCCCCACCATACCTCTCCCCCTGACAAGCCCAACTCCAAACCACAAAAGACCTCCAATGAACACAAGAAAATACCCCCAGACACCCCGCATCCAACGTACCTGCGCACCGACCCACCAACCCCATACCCCCAACCCTCCCAATCGCGCGCCCCCTAAAAAAGCCCCCAAATTGAGCCCGCTACACGGATAGCCCATCCCGTCCCCTTCAACTGTCAAGAACTGTCACATAGAATCAACAAAAGCTTCCGAGAAAGGAAGAGCGCCTTTAGGGGAGGGTGTCTTCCGTTGACGCTGAGACGGAGGATTGAAGCGCAAGCGACTCCTGTGAAGAGGGAAAATCAAAGCTCTCCCCGCAAAAATGTTGGAGGCCATGCTCGCTGAACGGGGGAAGGGGCGAAGCACAAAAAAAGGAATGATGCACCTAGTGAGACCTGATTGAAGGGGGGGGGGGAAGAGCCAAAAACAAAAAAAAAAAGCCTAAAAAAAAGTGCAAGTATCGAAAATGCCGGGAAAGGGAAAATATCCACTCGATTAAGGGAGAGGTATCTGGACATGGACCGCGCTTGGAAGGAAAAAAAGAAGATGCTCTCAGCGGATGCTGAATACGACTCAAGGAAACTAGGGAAGAAACAAAGAAGTTCCAGTCTAATCGCTACTGCGGTTTCACAGGAGGACTAGAACAAAACTCAAAAAAAAAAACCAAATAGAAGGCGGCTTGGGACCGCAAATCACATCGCGCATCCGATCGCACAGGGGAAGGGCACAGGGATCCAGTCAGGAGGTCCTCACACGAACAAAGAGAACGTACACCACCACCTGTGTTGGAGACCTTTAGAAACTCCCTGGAAGGGAAAAAAACAAGTCGAACATCCAAACCCTTCATGAAGAAAGACAGGTTAGATGAAAGACATGATCTGCCCCAGGTTGCAGGGGGGGGGGGAAAAAGGAGGTAACTATAAGCTATCAAAGACGAGATAGGCCTGACGATTTCGGGGTGCTGACTAATTCAGTGGGGTGATGTCGCTCGTTGGGTGCTGGGGACTGAAAGGGGTTCTGAATGTAATGGGAGAGGGGGGGAAGGAACGGTTGGTAGCTTCCCTCAAGCGTGACCGTAGGGCGCAATGCACAAAGAATTAAAAAAGAAGTGGTCTACAGGGTGGTGAAGCCACGACTCAGTGGAAGGACGGGGGGCGGACACCTTGGATCCACGCATGGGTCAACCGCACCGGGCTTGGAGGACTGGGTACAACTTTTAGGTGAAAACCACTATGCCGAGAAAACGCCGCAGCCACAGAAAAAAAAAGGTCCGTGGCTGTAGATTAATCGAGTGCGGGGTCACAGAAAAGATACGTCCTTAGTGCGAGGGACAAAAAAAAAAGAAAGCTGGGAGACTAAGCATCCTTGTTCATAGACGATCCCGACGAAAGTCGGATTGAAGCCTTGAAGGGACAGGGGGTCTATTGGGTAGCAGGGGACCTTTCCTCAAAGTGGAAAGGGACGCACTCTTCAATACATTTGAGATAGGTCAAAAGGCGACCTGGGAATGCTGCTGAGTTGGTAAATAGAAGTGTCTCTTCTTCAGAACAGCACTCGAAATTGACTCAGGTGTCGTAAAACCACAACCACCAACGGCAAGTGAGATACAGAAATAACCAAAAAACTCCTCAACAGTTTTCATTGGGGTCAGTAAAAGAGGAACGGGGGAAAGGTTCGACGATGTTTGACAGGGATATGGGGCTTTACATCCCGCGACCAAAGAGCCAGTAGAACAAGTCGTAAAAGCTACCAGATCGGAAAAATAGGGGATTATATCGGAAGGGAACCAAGAAAAAGACGAAAGGAAGAAACAAGAGGCAGGGGGTCGGGGACGTTATCCACCCGCCGCTGGAACATGAAAAAATAAATAAAAAGGCTGGGGTCGGAGCACAAAAAGTCCGGAGAAAGCTGTTACGGGCAAACTGTTTGGAGACCAAACTCACCAATCGAAGGAGCGGAGGCTTCAACGGGGGCTGAAGCCTGGTGACACTTGTGCGACTTTGTTTGAAGGTGGCAGGGAACGTAAGCTCTAAATTCCCTTGAAAAGGCCGCGGGGAGAAAGTCTACGAAAAGATTTCGCGGGCAAGAACGCTTTATCTCGCAACAACAATAGAGGAAAAGTAATATAATAGGAACTACAGAAGACATGGGGGAGGATTTGACTCCCCTCCGGGCCAAGTGAAAGAGTTCTGGGAAAGGATCCGCGACAAGAAAAAGCAAATCAGCCAGCACAAGGGACACAAGGGGGGGGGGAGAACAAAATAAGCCCCAGAGATAATGCGTCCCTTTGTCGTTGGACAACGTGTGAAGGGCCAACGAAACTTCAGACTGCACCACCGCCAGGTTCATTCGAACAAGACCGTCGTGCACCCGGTAGAGTTAAGAGGAGGTGCAAGAATACAAGGGAAAAAGAGATTAAGAAATCACTCATGGCGGTGGAGAAGAGTAGATAAAGGATAATCGCTTGGGGTAAGATTAGGTGGAAAAACACGGTTAAGGCGAGGGGGGGTAAGCGTGAGAGTAGGGTGCACCACAGAAGCGTGGCAAATCACCTTTTTACGGTGGGAACTTAATGACCGAAGGATCGGTGAAACTAAAAAGATGGGCCGTGGTAAACGAAAATCTAGTCCATGGTCCGTTATTGTACAGTGTGCTGAAGTCTCCGAAGATCTCTAGGAAATGCGCCGGAAATAACCGAAACGCAAAGAGAAACTGGGGGAGTTGAAAAGTTATTTGGTCCGGGGAGTGCGGGCAAGAGGGACCCCAGTTCCCTCAAGATGGACCAAGCTCACACCCTGAACCGGAAGATTAAGGACCGCCTGCTTGTGGGACGGTCGGAAGGGGGAACAGGGAACGTTAGCACTGAGATTCTCCAAATACAAGAAGTACGGGGGTCAACAAGTTCAATAAAAAAAACATGAAAAAGCTGGTGTAATGTGTCAGTATTCTTCGAAGAGAGGGGGAGCAGGAGAGACTGTACACCCAAAAAGAACAAGGGCTGTTTACAGAGTGGCTCCGTTAGACAGTAAATGCCACTTGTTAAAAAGGAGTTGGAAGGGGTGTTGGATGAAAAAAGTGGACGGCAAGGAGAAAGGGCAGTTGGACGACTTGAGGAATCTGAAAGCTTGAAGGGGGAGAAGAGGGCCTTTAAAAACGGGGGACGACCCGAAGGACCTCAAGAAAATGGTAATGCACAAACCACGAGCCGCCGACCAAAGAAAATGGACGTCATTATTAGAGACGAAATCAAAATAGAAAAGGAAATCAACGAAAAAGAGAGTAACTCGTGCCAATGCACTGCGGAAGAAAGAAAAAAGGTAGAGAAGAAAGGGTCGTTCAGAAGATTTTCGGTAAAGAAGTCGTGAGAAAATCAGTGGAGGGGTCTAAAGTGAAACACAACAGGTTGTGGCCAGGAGTGTCTAGGGAAAAAAAAAGAAAAGGACGTGAAACGGGGCGAAGTGGATCGCAGATTGCGGAAGGAGGCCTTCTATTCTGCAGAGGGGGGAAGGCCTGGGTTATCGCAAAAACGTGAAAGACGGTAGATATACATTTCGGGGGGGGCGGAAACCGCTGTGGTATCGATCTAAGCGAATGAGGGTATAAATCGGAGAGCCCTGAGAGCATCTCCCTCAACAAAAGGGGAATTATCGTTTCAATGTGGGGCCAAAGGGAGAGGAACTATAGGGGGGGGGTGGTTGAGAGAAAGCATGATGATTCTTCCTCTTCAGGGGGGAGGGTGACTCGGCTCAGGTGGGGTTAGAAAAAAGTTAAGGGAAAAGGAAGGGAGCATGTTTAGAAACAAATCCCACCATTCAAAAGGGGAGACTGGAAAGGAGGCGGCGGGGAGACTTTCCTCGAATAAATAAACCGTTAGTCAGCGTCACTCAGAAAATAATCGAGTAAAATCACAATATCGGCGCTGTGTTGAAGTGGATGATGATGGGCCGGGAATCAGGATGGAATATCGGGGGAAACAGTCGGATGCGTCAATTGGCACTATCTTAACCACAGCCCGAGGGTCTCGCCCGGGAGGGGAAGCAACATATTGTCAGGAGAGAATCTCACATACTTTATGCTTCGCGTCGGAAAGGGGGAGAAGGGAGCCTGACCTCAGAAGACGAAAGGGATAAAGCCGAAAAAGAAGCCCTAGTCTGCGCCGAGAAACCGTACGCATCAGGGGAGTGTGTAGCACGGAGGACAGATTCCTGCAGACATCGCAGTCATTTGGCTACAAAAAGCAAAGCAGGAGGAGCAAGGGGCATGGGCGGGGTTCCAGCCTCCAGAAAAACGGTGAAAGACATAGGTCACCTTCATGCAACAATTCCGTCGCACTTTGGGGGGGGGAACAAGGGAGTCGAAAAAGGGCTGAGACATGACATGGGGACAGGCCTTTGGCGGTGCCAGATAAAAAAAAGAAATGCCAGGTGGAAGGGAAGCGCATCGTTAACCTCTTCGATCGGGGATTCGCCCGAAGAAGGAAAAAGACGAGCAGGAGTTAGTACACATTTCGAGTCTTGATCAGAAACTCGCAAGCAGGGGGGGAGCTAAGGGTGTTTACGGACATCACTTTCATAGGCCAGCTGAAGAACGTCGGGAGAAACACCAGAGCGGGGAAAAGTTGCAAGAAGAAGGAAGCCGCCCGCGGAGAAGGGAGCAGTGATTTTGGATGATGGGGGGGGGACGATCAGATCCTTAAAGTACTGTTCAATCATTGAAAAAGGTAAACAAATAAGGCGCCCAGATGGCAAAAGTATTATGAAGTATACGAGGACTCTTGGGGGGGTGGCTCCACGCAGCAAGAAACCGGAAACCGTGTGGATCAAGAACTTGAAGCCCGACCCCTAAATCGGTCAGACGGGGGAAGTACAATAAAAAATTGTCAGGCAAAAAGGAAAGCTCCGGTGATAGGGCAGAAGATTGACCAAAGCAAAATGCAAAAAAAAGGGTCTACCCCCTTTTCAAACGGAATTGACGGCAGCAGGGTTGGGACTCGGCGTACAAACAACAGGGAGGCCAGAGTAGAATACAAAGAGAAAAGCTTGAACTCTTCAAGGGACCAGCAGCGCATCACGGAAAGGACTGTCGGTGGCATCGCAGGGGAATTCCGAGAAGGGTTAACATACTAAGGAAGGGGGGGAAAAAAAGCGCTGTTGAAAGGCCTTCATATATCTGCTTGGGACCAAAGAGGTTGATCGGGGTCCCAATAGAGAAGTTCCTGCGCCGGTCAGGAAGCGGGATGTGGGGGGGTTTGGGGTTGGTGGGTGGGGGGGTGGGGTTCGTGGGGGGGGTTGGGGGGGGGGGGTGGAGGTAAATTCTCGCAACTCTGAAAAAACGAGATCTTTTCCGGTCCTGGAGACGGTTTGGGGGTGCAAAAAAAGAAGAAAAGCAAAGGAAAAACAGAATATGACATCTCAGATAAAGGTGTTAAAAAGGGACGGGTTGCGATTCTCAGGAAAACGGGTAAGGGCGTGCCTGGTGGCCGGGCAAGGCGGGGAGATTGAAAGGGGGGGTTGGGGGGGGGGGGGTCTGAAACGGGGGGGGGGTCGGGGGGGGGGACGGGGAGGGCGGACGGGGAACGGGGGGGGGGGGGGGGGTTCGTCTGGCAAGGGGGGGCGTCGGGGGGGGGGGTGGGGCTCGAGGGCCCGGATGGCAGGGGGGGGTACACCTCATTGGGGGGGGGGGCTGTTCTGTGGGGGGGGGGGGGGGGGGCTTCATGGGGGGGGGGGGGGTGGCGGGGGCGGGGGGGGCCTTGGGGGCAGCTGGGGGGGGGCCTCGCGGAGGGGGGGGTCTGGGGGGTGGGGGGGGGGGCTGAAGTGGGGGGGGGGCGGTGGCGGGGGTCGGTGGTGGGGGGGGGGGCGGGGGGGGGTGGGGGGGGAGGACGGTGGGGGGGCGAGGGGGGGTCGGGACTTTACTCTTGGGGAGTGGGGGGGGGGTCTGGGGGCTTGGGGCGGCTGGGCGGGCTTCCAGGGGGGGGGGGGGGGGGGGTCCTTGGGGGCGGCGAGGGGGGGGGGGGAGTGACACGTGGAAAGAACTCGTGGGGGGGGGGTAGTTTTAGGGCTGGGGGAGCGGGTGGGGCAAGGGTCCGCAGACTATGGCCGTTCACTATCGTGTCAACGACGAACTCTTGTGCGGGCCGGTTCCTCAATTCTCGGCCCCTATCTACTACCCGTTTGGGCACATCCCTCTATGATTGCATGCCACGGATGGCGGGTCCTTGATGGCACACCTGGGCGGGTAGAGGGTCGACATGCGAAAACGGGGGCGGGGGCCGGGGGCAGAAGCGGGGAGGGGGGTAAGGGAGGGTGGGGCGGGGGAAACGGTAACGAGCGGGACACGGATGAGGGGATGGCCATGGGGTTCTGGGGGGTGTTTAATTATGACAGGGACGAGGGGGGAGGGGAGCGGGGAAGGAAGGGGTGGGGGGGCGCAACGATCATTGGCGGACGGGCGCGATGGAGCAGGGGGGGGGGGGGGGTGGGAAGAGGGGGGGAACGCGCGGGGGGGGGGGGGAGGAGGGAGTCGTCCCCCAGGCTCACCCAGGCTATTGGGAAGAATTCCTCATATAATGTTCCCGACCTGCTTGCTTTGAGGAAGGGGGGTTTCTTCGCATCACAGGAAAAGGGGAAGCAAAGATCAGCGGATTTCGCGGGGGTGACGGCGAAAGTGCCACGTCGCAAGACAAGAGAGAGCCCTTGCTCTCACGGAGACAAGAACTAAAAAGCAGGAAGTGGCAGAAGATCCTACCGAACGCTTCCCTCAGATTAGTATGGAACTACCGATCGTAGTGTCGCATCACGATGCGGGGGGGGGAAAGAAGTTCGAAGGAGTAACTAGCGGATCGACATGAGGCGGATTGCTGGAGGAAAGATTCAAAGTCAAGACGAGTTGCATGGCAGAAACGCTCTGCCGAGGAGGTGAAAAAAGAGCTGGGAAAAGGGGAATGATGTTTGATTTGGTTGAAATCGGAGGAACGAAAATCCTGCTATCCAGCTGCAAAAATGGGGGAAATTATGGGATAGGGGATTTGACGTGGATGGAAGTTGCGGAGAAAGGTGGGTATAGATTGAATCAGTGAGAAAAAAGGACAAGAAGTTATTCCTAGCCTAGGGAGAAGGGGGCCGAGAGTTTCTTCTCCTTTCAAAGGTACTTCTCTAAGTTAAGGACGGAGGGAAAGGGAAGAGAGGCAAGAATAGAACAACAAACGGCTAAGCAGGGACGGGCGAAAGGGGGCGTGCAACTGGTGTCGGTTTTTGACGACAGAAGGTCTGGAAGCTGTCCATAGGAAAGGTAAAACGTAAAGAGCTAAGTTTGGTCATGAAGAAACTTTTCACGGCAAAAGCTGCGGAGGATGGGGGGGATCAAAGCGGGGGGAAAGCCCGTGGTTGAGAAAGAATGCGCGCTAATTAACTTCACTTTGATCGGGGGGCCAAAGCCAACATAATCAACAGTAGAAGTAAAATTGCTCGAAATCAATGGGAAAGGTGAGCGCGTGGTGTATTTTAGAAATGGACATTAAGAATCGATGGGGAAAAAAAAGTGGGGGACGGAAACATTCAATAAAATGCAGGGGGGAAAAAGAAAAAGGGGCTTTCAGAGGCTTAGCTCAACATAGACGGAGAGGAAATAATCTAGAAGGGAACTCCTACCAACTACTTGATGAGTTCGGTTCAGGCATGAAAGAAGGGAAGCGGGGCCGAGATGAAGAAAGGTGACGATCCAGCGACGGATAAAGGAAAAAGGGAAGAGGGGGGCGACAGGGAGGAAAGACCTGACTTCAAACCGGGCAGCAGCCTCAGGCTTGAGATCAAAAAAGCAAGGATCTGATAAAGCAATCAGCACGGCGAAACCAGCGGTGAATACAAAAGGCAATTGACGAGATCGAAGGGGGGGTTGAGGGGATATCGGAAGTAAAAAAAAAAAGAAAAGAAAAAAAAAAAAAAATAAAAAAAACAAAAAGACACCAAGAAAAAGACAATCCAACGAAACCGCAAAAACACCGAAACACCACTCAAGGAGCGGACCATAATCGAACTCGAAACACTCGAGCCGATTAGGGGTTGGGCAGAAAGAAGCATTGAGTATAGAGAACCTGAGAACCGTGATTAGGTCAGTCAGGCAGTTACGCCTTAGAATGCCGAAATCCGAAAAACTGCCAATCAGGTGGATTTGTGATGCAGGTGGTGGACCTGAGAGGGAAGACAATTTTCTTCCCGAGGCAAAAACGCCTGGAGCCGGGTTTCAGCAACCTGGAGCGGGGCACAAGAAGCTGCCAACAGGGAGACCACCGTCCGAGCATCAGCAACTTCGCAAAAGGATCAGAAAATCTCAGGGAGGGAGCTGAATGCGCTTAAAAAAGGAGTAAGACGGAGGAGGGAAAAGAAAAAGGGGGGGAAAAAACGTGGAAAAAAAACCGCCATGTATCGAGACAGTCAAGGAAAAGGGCTGCCGAGAAAATTCCCTTCCTCAGGGAGCATCGAAGGGCATTTGGCTCGCAACTCGTCAGTGAGATAAGAGAGTAGGGCCAGACTCAAAGAAGACCCAAAGGAATGTCCCGCCATAAACGAAGAGAAAACACCCCCTGGGGGGGAAAAGGTATAAAAAAGACACTGATTTAGAAATTAGCTAAAAGAAAAAAACCAGAGAAAGGTGATGTATTAACAGGCTACAAACCAGGGGAGTTGGGAACTATTGAAAGTCTCATTATAGAAGACGTTTAAGGGAGTGAGGTGCTATCATTATATGGTTAAGGTGGCGGAGCGTGGTTTGGGAGTTAACTGTGATCCCCTGGCATCTGAGCGAACCAAGGTGGTAAAAGGAGCAGGGGCCCAGGAGGACTCAATTTCCTGGCAACAAAATGTCAAAAGGGGCCGTCAGGGTTAAAAAGAAAACAACTGCAAAAAGGATAAACGAGGTGGGACGTAATCAAAAAATTGGGGGGAACCCTCATGTGGTGAACAAGCAACCTGGGTTGGGTACGCAGTTCCGTAGCGGGCTTCCAGGCCGATAAGACGAGAGGAAACGCAATCCAAGCTCGTCGCTGTGGGATGAACACGGGGAGTGGGGAAAAAAAAAACAGTAGGGGTGCGCGGATAAAGCGAGTGCAAAGAAAGTCAGCCTTTGGCGCGATCAAAAAGCAATTTCTTCTTCGCGGAAGGGCGGGGGGACAGGGCGAAAACCTTGGGAGTTCAAGTTGGAACTGGCCCGCAGAGGAATGCGAAGAAAGCTCTTCACCGTAGCCTGTTGGACGTGGCGGACATTAATCTGGGGGGCTGCTAAGGTCGCCGACCGCAACTAAGGAAGGCCTAAGGGTCGCTCATGGGGGGAAAACAAGGGCAAAGACCTTTTATCTTCAGCAGCCGAGTATCGGGGTGGCAATGAGGCAACCGGAAACCGTGAGTTGGAACACATACGGATTGTCAAAACGGGAGAGGCTTGAAATCAGAACGAAACGCTAAACCCCCCTTAAAGAAAATCAGGTCAACCAAACTGAAAAACTTTCTCGGTGGAAAGGGTAGCCCGCCACACCAAGCAAAAATCTTGGGTAAGAAGAGCAATGTCATTCCTTGGGGCCGGATCACAGCATCGTCACCTTCCCGGAGAGAACCGGCGGGGCCACTGGAGCCAACGTCTGAACGGGCGGGGGAAGGATGGAGGGGGGACAAGAGGACAACGGTTGAGACAAGAACCCAGGCGAACGTTATCTCTGATTGGGAAGTACGAAAAAAGAGGGGGCTTGGAGGTGAGGGTGGGTGAAGTTGACGGGGGCAGCGAAGAAAAAAAAAAGCGTCCCTCGAGGAGTTCATGCTTCCGGAGAATTCACAAAGGGGCTGGGCCTTCT
>Ga0179593_1732978_pt1 | contig 25780 bp, 40 predicted proteins | sample CZODoug2_1_08_16_FD_185931 | JGI IMG/M metagenome (GOLD analysis project Ga0179593, IMG submission 185931) | Vadose zone soil fungal communities from Angelo Coast Range Reserve, California, USA - CZODoug2_1_08_16fungal (PacBio error correction) | ecosystem: Environmental > Terrestrial > Soil >...
TCTGGAAAGCGCCAGACAAAGGGAGGTCTCGAGGAGAGGCATCCACCCCAGACCGGAGGAGAGGTTCGTCAAATTCAAAGTCAGCCGCCAAAGAAGAAGAAAGAAAGCCATAAAGCTCAGGAAGCTCCGAATGCCAGAAAAAAAGTGTCTACTTAACCCGTTCCAAACCCTTAAAGGGAGGAAGGAAATCAACACGCCGGGGGGAACTCTGCCTTTGGGGACCCACTTAACTCAAAAAGAAAGACCCGAGGGGAAGGCCAAAAAGCAAAAATTCCCAGGGGGGAAAGAAAGGTCGCGTTGTCATATGCAATGAGCACCGGGCTGTCAACAAGAAGAAAACACGGACCCAGCAAAAAATTCCCTAAGAAAGGAAGGACTGCAAAAGAAAGACTCCACGGCACGAGGAGAAGCGATTTGAGGGAAGTTAGTTGCCGAAAGTTCAAAGAAGAAGGCGAATAGGAACACGAAAGTCTCAAGAATCGAACATAGAACTTTGGAGAGAAAGAGGAGTTCGTACCAGGTTGGTGATGGACCAACCGCAAGTTGATAATTTCGGAACTTTGCTCGCGAGTGGGGAGGTGAGGGGAAACCATTAACACTTGGGACCATGGAGGGGAAAGCAGAGCTCCTGGAGGGGCGGAAAGCTGAAGCAAAGGAGCCTATCTTCAAGCAGGTCCGAGAGACCCCCCAAACAAAATAAACCGAAAAAAGAGTTTGGTAGCGCTTGATGGACCTAGAAAGGATCTTAGAAAAAAAACGGACTTAATCGAAGAAAAACTTGGCAACGAAGTCATTGCGGAAGAAAGATAACTACCTTCTCACTTAAGCTTCAAAAAAAGCTACTAACGAAGGTATCATCAGGAAAAAGGGAGAGAGGGGGTGAAGGAAATCTGCGAAAAAAAGAAAGGGTAGGAAATCAACTAAAAACCCGAATTGAATTTTCAAAGAGACGGTGCTCGAAAAAAGGAACTGCGTCCAAAACGAGAGAAAAGCGTGGCCGGGGAGGGGAAGGGGAGCAAGAATCCTTTACAGAAGGGAGGATATCGTCATCGTCAAAAAACTTACAGCAAAGGAAAAAATATCTTTTGGACTAGAAATTCTCTCGCCATGCTGCAAGTCCGGAAACGTGGGGACGTGAAGAAGGAAGAGAAAAGGGGGGCAGTCTATGGGGGGGTGGGGGGTGGGGGGGGGGGGGGGGTGTGGGTTGGGTGGGGAGGGGGGAGGTTTTTTGGTGGGTTGTGTTTTTAAGGCAGAAAAGACCACAGTCCCAGAGTCGCTGAAAAGGGAAGATCTGGGCACACGGGAATCAGCTAGCGCAAAATGATTACAAAGATGAAAAAAAAAGAACACCAAAGAGGGATTGCTGTCGAGACGTCACAAAGAGAAAAAAAGAAAGTCGGAATTGAGATGGAAGGAAGGATCGGGAACTGAAGAGGGAGGCCAAAAGGGAATTCGCGCATCAAAGAAAACTCCAAGAGGAGAAGGTTCAAAGAAACCACCGGAATTCTTCGAAAGAAGGGTATTGATCACACTCGCTTGAGAATGCTTTGGGAATTTGTTGAGTTACTTAGGGGAAAAAGAAAAGCTGCGTGCGAAGTTTTAGGGGGAGAAGTCGGGGGGATATTTGCCTACAAGAAAAAAAGGGGGCGAATCTCGCATAAGTTGAGAAAGGGAAGGTGGCACAAAGGATCTTGGGGGAAGAGGGGCGATCCGAGAAAAAAAACTAAGGAAGAAAAGATGAATCCTTTGGGGAAAAAAATTTGGGAGCATTCCGAAAGAAAAAGAGATTCAAAGAAGCGGATGAATCAGAAGGGACATAAGCAACAGACCGCAAAAATACGAAAGGGAAAAGGAAAAATCAGTAAAAAAAAAACACCAGTCTTGGAGAGAAGTAGCCGTTGAAGCATCACCGAGGTTGAATCAATGGAGAGGGGAACTTGTGGCCTGAAACTTAGAAAAAGAGAGGGTGGGGAAAAAGTCAGGGAAGTCAATGAGAAGGGTTGTGAAGCGATTGAAGCTCGAAAGGGGAAACCATCGAAGAAGTCCGGAAGGACCTTGAGAAAAAGAGGACCAGCCAGGCTGTGCAGGCTAGAGGGAGACTTAGGGCCGCACGAAGACTTAATCGGAGCGCGACGCGCGGAAGGCCCAAAAATGTGTGGGAAAAGCCTAGCGGAGAGGGTACTGAAAGGAAAGGGGGGGGCACACCTCGAGAAATGGGAAAGGGAAAGACCTGCTTTGAAGAAAGGAAGAAAAGCATTAGAGAGACTGAGCCGGGAAGGGGTTCACAAACCGGTCTAAAGGGAAAATCGGGGTGTATACGCGGCGCGCTCAATCGAAGTCACTCACCGGCAGAACGTTACCCGAAAAGACAAAAAGAGGGAGGGTAGTGCCAAAAGCGCGGAGAGAATAAAGAAACAACGTTACCATAGAGAAGGAAAGGAACTTTTATTTGTCCAAAGAAGAGAGTTGGGGGGGAAAAAGGAAAAAGTTAAGGACTTGAAGAAAAGGGAGAATAAAAAACAACGGGTTCCAGGGGAATACATAAGGGGCCGGGAGGGGGTGACAAAACACAAAGAAAAAAAAAAAGAGTGAGAAGTAAATCCGATGGCGGGGAGGAAAAACGGAGTCTGCAAGGGGGGAGGCCTTCGACGCGTACCAAAAAAAAATCAAAGCTCGAAAAAAAAAGCCAGAAGCGAAACAAAGAAGGTTGGGGGCGGTAATCACAGAGCGCGGGTTCCTAACTCTCTGGAGGTTATTGCTCAAAGAGGTCAGCAAAGGGTGGGAAGTTTCAGGGAAACGCTTCGAGAACACAAAGGGCCCACCCACAAAAAGGGGTTCCACGACCTCGAAGTTGGTCGCGGTACAGTTCGGAAAAGAAATCAACTGGACTTCAAAAGAGGAACCAGGAGACGGGAATTCTTTCGCAGGGAGAGGAGCCTTTGTGGAACGATTCGCGCTGCGGGATAGAAGAAAAACTCTGGAAAAGACAATTCGGGGAAAAACCGTGGAGCGGGTGGGGGGAGAAAAAAAAATTTTCTCTCAGACGGCAGTTCGGGCGGTGATGGCCTTTTCGTGATGTAGGGGAACGAGAGGGGGAAAAAGACTTTCCGGGGGCGCGCAGAAAATGAATTAAAAGAGAATGGGGTGCCTCAAGGGAGCGGAGAAAATGGGAAGAAAAAGCGCCGGCTTTTCTGGACCAGGAGGGAACTTCTGGGGAGGATTATCGGATGGGAACCTCGGGGGAAGAGAAAAAATATCTCGTCAGGAGAAGGAGGAGGCCTGCGCTAAGGAGGGGGGGGGGATCGACGACTTAGGGAGATCTAATTCGATGTAGATTCGGCGGCTGACTTTCAGAGCTCGCAGAGTTTATAGGACTACAAAGGAAGAAAAGAAGGGCAGAAGGGGAAAACAACACGTGGTTAGGAAAAAGAAGGAAGAGGGGAGAGGAAGAGTCAACTTCTGCAAAGAGGGGCCTGGTTCACTCCAATCGTCCGGCAAACTAAAAAATCCAAGGGAACTACCCTAACAATCCACCAAGTTCCCGAACTAAGAAAGAGGAGAGAGGGAAAATACGCGCCCTAAAGAACTAATCACCAAGGAACTACAGTAGCGCAAAAAGGTAGGAATCCTTCAAGGGAGGAAGAGGCTTGAAAAGGGGGAGGGGAACCCATCAATAAAGATAAGAAAAGAAAAACAACCGCCGGAAGGAAGTACAGGGGGATCCGTGCAGAATTCGGGGGGGAAAATCGTGGAAAACCAAACAAAAAAAACCTCAGGCAATGAGCCGATGAGTACGCGTGGTCTCAAAAAGGGGGAAAAAAGCCAAGGGAAAAAGGGAGGAAAAGACGCCTTCAAAGCGAAAGGGCCAACTAGACCCAAAAAAGAAATAGATTGCGTTGATGGGCGAAATGATCTAAGGAACTCTAAACAAATCTTTCCAACGGAGGAGAAAGAGAAAAGCTAATCTTTGGTAGAGGGAAAGTCGCAAGTTCACTTAAAAAATTTGGGAGGGAATCTCCCTGGTGGAAGTGGTCTGCACTGAGAGCGCAAGTAGTTTCCAACTGGAAAGTCTGGGTTCAAAGAAGTCCCAGGAAACTGGAAAGAAAGACGCAAGTAACAAGAAAAGGGGAGCTAGATTGAGCGTCATAGGTACTTAAGAAAAAAGCTCGCTTAGGAGAATAGGGGAACCAACATTGGGAAGAGAGAAATGCGGGGAGATCAATCTTGAACGGTGTACAGAGGGGGGAGCAAACACTGGCATGACTCGGAGCTTACATAGCGAATCGTAGGCTAGAAATTCATGGACGACGGTCAAAGAACTGCAAAGGGGAGGGAAGGAACCTTTGGGGAGGAAATCGTGAGAGTCAATGAGGGCAAATAGCGTCACGGGAGTAGAGCCAGAAAGGAGCTAAAACGGTACGCTGGAGGGGGGGGAATTCTCCCCCAAGAAAAACATCGCGACTAACGTGCAGGACTTGGGGCCCCTAAACCAAGAGTCGTGGAGGGGGGGTCCGGGATCAGGGAGAATGTACGCGTTCAGTAGAGGGTCGACTGAAGAGAATTGCAGAACTAGGCGATAAACAAGTTTTTGAAAAAAAAATCGTCTATCTCAGAAGGGGAAACTCCGAGAAGGAAGGAAAACGAATTAAGAAGTGTGAGGAGAAGGGGGGCAACATATTCATACGCAAGGTCTCGACGAGGCTCTGGAGGGGGAAAAAAATTCACAGGGGCAAAAGAGGAACAAAAAAAAAGAGGCGGGCTCCCACTGGGAGGAAGGATAGGTATGGCAAGAGAAAGAGTGAGAGCATATAATCCCAACAAAAGCTTATTGCGGAACACGCATTAGAAAAGAAACTGCATTAGAGGAAGGGAGGGTAAATAAGTAAATTTTCGGAACCGCAAAATTCTAGAAGTTCTATTTCGAGAATAAGTTCTCGCTCAATAAAAACGTTGGCTAAGTGGTGGGATGAGCCTCTCCCCGCCCAAAAAGGGGAGGAAGTCCCTCCGTGTGCCCCCTTGGGGGGGGTCTTGAGGGGGGGAAAGACTTCGACAGGGGGCGGGAAAAGGAAGATTTAACGTTTACAGATCGTCTGGGGGAAAGAAAAGAAGAAAAAGAAAAAAAAAAAAAAAAAAAAAAAGCGGGGACGAGGAATCCACTGAAGTAGGCACTGTGACTATGGTCGTCGTTCGCAAGAAAGACATTCAGTCTTTGAGTCTCTCTAAACAAAAAAAAGATGGAAAGAGAAAGGGAACTAAATACGGGGGGGGAAAGAACTGAATTTGGAACATAAAGCATCGCGACGCCATCGAATCAGAGGGGGGAAAAACGCTAAAACGACACCCAGGAAGCCGATCTTCTAAAGAAGGAAGACGTCAAAGAAGACTAGGGAAAAAAACATCCGGGGAGGGGGGGAGAAATCATGCTGTTTTCCGGGGGGGGGGGGGGGGGGGAGAGGCCTGAAACTTCGAAAAAAGGAGGGGGCAGGTCAGCCCTGTTGAATCATAAGGAGGAACTGTGCCAAGGAGGGATCTCAAGAATTTCAGTATGGGCCATCTCCAAAGGGACGCTGGGGGGAAGCCACCGCGGGAGGGGGGGGGGGGAGGAGATTATCTTCAGTTATTTGAGGAGTCTCAGGAGAAAAGGTCACGGGGATTCTATTGGGGGGGGAAGCGCCATCAAGGGGAAGGGGGGGGAACGACTTCCAACGCGTTGAAGTTGTGCAACCTTCAGGGGAGAAAAAACGTGTGAAGGGAAGGGAAAAGACGAAACTTTCAAAGGAGAAAAGGGCAAACTCCCTGCAGAGCTTTCGGTTAATCGGGAAAGGGAAAGACAAGCTCTTGCCGTCGACGAGACGATTCAAAACTGCAATCACTGCGTGACCGAAGTAAGAACTACAGGTTGCAGAAAGAGGTCTTCTGAAAAAAGAGGCAACAACGTTAACCGAAAAAAGGGGAAGGGAAAATAAGCGGTGGGAGGGGGCGTGATGGGAGAACAGGTGAGAGGACCCCTAGGGGAACGGATCGGAAAAAAGAGTCGCCAGAGGAGGGACAGGGGACCGACCCAGGAAAGGAGGGGGAGTTATAGGGGGAAAAAGGGGATCAGGAAGAAAAAAGTCGCGGAGGGAAGTTCAGGAGGTCGCAGCTCGGATTCGAGACATAGCGATGCGACTTAAAAAAAGGGGGGAGGTCTACTTATCAGAACAACTGCGCGTGGGAGAACTCAGTTTAAAGGGTCGAAGAAAAGAGAAGTTCAAACGACAGGAGCGAACTGGGGTCTGGGAAAAAAATTGTTCCATGTTGACTCAAGGGGGGAAAGTCAGGGAAAAGCTCGCGAAAAGATTTCTGAAAAAAAAGGAAGGGGTCTAGGGGAACGAGTGTGAAGAAAAAGGAAGGGGGGAGCGCAAGGGGAGGAATTCGAGGACGCGAGCCGTGGAAATGTCTCTGTTGGGAAAGCAAGGAAAAATGAGAAAAGGGAGGAAGGGGCAATGAAGGGTGGAGTACAGTGAGGGCTCGGGTGGGAAAGGTCACCGCTGTTCAGCTCTAATACGATTAACGGGCAGGTTAGGGGGCGTTTAAGCCGCACTTGAGGAGGTGCGAGGAGAAAAGAAGCATTCGGACCGTCGTGTAAGGAACATCATTACAAAAAAAGTCAGGCAAACGACCGCGAAGGCCGCAAAGGCTTCTAAAAAAAAAAGAGCAGTGGATTAAGTGGGGGGGGCGAGAGAAGGAGGAAAAAGAGCAGGAAAGAAGAGGCCGAACAGCAGGCAGGATGGATTATCCTTGATTGAATTATGGGGGAGAGCGCGAGATCCTTGGAAAACTGGAACGTGATGGGGGAAAAGAAAGAAGGCAGCGGATTAGGTAAGTTAGATGGATCCAAACGCGAGGGAGAGGGGGCACGAGTCCAGGAAGGGAAAAAAAGAATTCAGAGCGAGCGCATCTCTCGAAGAAAAGAGAGTGGGAAAACCAGAGGGACCGAAAAACGGGAAGGTAATACATAAAATAAAAAAACTCAGACCAGAAGAAAAAGTAACGCACGTACCCGAAAAGGAAAAGCCGCAAATGATAAAATCGGCCTACAGCACTAAGGATAGGGAGGAAGGAAAAAAATTCTCCGGCATCAGAAGCGCTGGATAACTAGGGAGTCCAAAACCCTTCCAGAAACCTCTAAAAGGCGCCGTGGCAAAGAAGGGTTTGAAAAGAAAGGCTGGGGACCCTAAGATAGCCGCTGTAAGGAAGGGTCCTCAGAGGCAGCCGATGCCGCGCGGTGTAAGCTCAGTGAGCCAAGTGCTGCGTCTGTCAAAAAATAATCATCGGGAAACCTTCATAAGAAAGAGGGGGGAAAAAACCCGCAAGAGTAATATTGCGTTGAGGGGGGAGAAGAAAGTTCTCCGAGGGGCAGAAGGGAGAAGTTCAATGCCGCGAAGAGGGGGAAAACGGGCTGAAAAGCGAAAGGCCGGTTGCGAAAAGGAGGGGACAATCGCAGGCTAGTGAAAAGGAGTCTAGTAAAGGCTGATCTGACACAGAAAAAGGTCCCAACGAACGGGGGAAAAATGGTGAAAAAAAAAAAAAAACGAACTGAAAGAGCGGGAGATAACAATCGGCCGAGGGAGGGAAAAGAAGGCGGCTGATTCGAGAAGAGAGCTAACCAAGGTTGGAATCCGGAAGAAAGAGCAAGTAAGTGGGTCGTTTGACAGAGAACTGAAGCAAGCAAGAACATCGCAGAAAGGGGGATCTAAATCGGGAATGCGATAAAAAGAAGAGGTAGCTGATGGAGCACAAGGGGGAGCTTGCAAAAGGCGAGGGGGCCGTTGTTAGAGAAAGAGAGGTCTGGCGAAAGGAAAGAAGGAGCATCAAAAACGGGGGAAAAGAAACCAAAAGGTAAATCTATAATTAGATTTTAACGTGGGGATAATCTAAAAAAGACGGGAGGAGGGCGGCCACTACCGGGGCTCATACAAATGTTGGAAAGGACTGGGAAGGAACTTTAGGCATTGACTAGGATGCAAGCGACGCCTGGTAAAGGGGAAAAGATCGGCAGAAGAATTTTACAATTTTTGCGGAAAGGATATCGCAGGTGGGAACTCAAAGAAGGGGGACTTGGAAGGGAGGGGGACAACAAGAAGGAAGAATCTCCTCAGAAAAGTGAGGGCAAAATGAGAAATGGCAAAAAGAGACTCGTCCGGAGACATGACGAACGCGGAGATGACACGGGAACACCAAGCTGGAGAGTGAGAAAGGGAAACTCTAAACTCGCGCGGGAATAGGAAAAAAGAAGGAGATGTGAGTACGAAATGCTTGCCTAGGAAACGTTTCGGGAAGACTTATCTAAAGAAAAGAGATGTCTCAAGAAGACACCGACGGGAGGGAGGGGGTAGCACCACACCAACGGGTAATAAATCAAAAAGGAAAAAACGAAGAACTACTGGGAGAAGGGTGCTTTAGATACTGCTTGGAAGAAGGATCGGCGGGATGGCCGACATGGGGGAAAGGGTATGCTTGCTGAGAGAGAAAGATAAGAGAAAAGAATGTGTCGAGCTGTCGTAAAAAGCATGCGGGATAAAGTATCTCGGTGTGCGATCTCGAATCCCCAAAAACGGCGGAGTAGGGGAGAAAATTACCAAAAGAAAACCCATAAGAGACGACACAGAGCCTCTATTTGAAGAGGGAGAGAAGTCTCGGAGAGGAAACGCAATCAAAATCGAGGAAAAAAAACGACCATCTGAAGAACGTCGGAAAAAAAAACCTCCTGCGTGGAAAAAAACGTTCCGGTCAAAAAATCGAGTGGGGGGGGGGGGGTTTCAGCAAACTGAAATTTTTGGGTTATCTGAAAGAAAAAAATCGTGCGACTGGGAATCATAAGAAGAAAGATAACTTGGGGGGGAAGAGTTAAGCCTCAAGGTTGAGGTAAGTCCATACGAAACATCGCAGTTGGGGGGAATCATCAAGACAAGAAAGTGCGGGTGGGGGAGCCTCGGTCATTAGGTATAAACGCCTCAAGCGCTACGGAGGGGGTTTATGAGGTGCCCATAGGAGGGGGGGCCATCTCCATCACGGGGAAGGATGTTTCAAGATTGATGAGACTTCAGAAGTGGGAAAATTCGAGAGATTTTAGGGGCCTAAAAGAAAAAGGGGGGAGGCCCTTTAAAAGGGGCAAAATAGAGGAGGGCTTCTTTTCACCGTTAGGCGTAAAGAAAAGGGGTCTGCTGGGAAAAAGAACCGCCTTAAAAGGGATGCTTAAAAAGGAAAGAAGAAGAAGGTGCGGCTGGATGTATTTAAGGAAAGCTGGCGCTGAGAGGATAGGAAAAAGTACCATCTCGAAGTGGGGACAAATAAGCTGGGGGGGGAGTTTTGAAAAAAGAGTGAGTCGCGAGGACTGTGACTATAACTATCTCTAAATTCAAATTATACATCATAGAGAATACGTAAAAGGCCGAGTGAGAAAGACTCATAAAGGAGTTTAGCCAAGAAGGGGGGGAGGATGTCAATGAAAGGAAAAGGTGTCCGTAGGAGGGCGCTTAACGTTTTTTCAAAAACTGCTCGAAGAAAAAGCCCCGTTCTAACTAGACGGGGTTCCGCAGGAAGAATAGAGGCTACACTTCTTTGTCGTTCAGCACCTCCAGAGCTCTGGGAGTGGGCCCATAAATGAAAGGTTCAGAAAGCTCTGAAAAAAAAGTTGGCAAGTTACTAGAGAAAAAGAGCGGCAAGACGGGATTGGGAAAAAGAAAAAACGGGGTACACCAGCTACGTGCGCAAATGAAGGGCTTTGCTATGAAAAAGGGTATTTAGAGGAAGTTTATGAAAGCCCTCAGAAAACCCCTGAACAGAGAGAATTGTTTTAAGGAACGTGTGAATTCAAGCTGTCGGCTCGTAAGTTGCGGCTGATCGTTCCGGGATTTAAGCATTGGGAAAAGGGTTGAATACAGGAAAACGACGGCGCAGCACGGGAGGGGAGTGCAATTTTGGAGGGGGTTTTGGAGGTACAGCGGAGGGTCCAGTCAACGGAAAAAAAAATGCTTAAAAAAGGATCCTGGGGATCCACGGAACCGCGAGGAGGGACCGGCAGGATAAGAGAGCTGCGCTCCAGAGGGAAGGGAAGGGATCGCGACTTAGGTACAGGAAAAGCTGAATTCTCTTGCGGCTAAACGGAAACTCTCGAAAGGCTGGGGGCAAACTCTTTGGAGAGAAAAAAATCGCCAATAGAAAATGGGAACGCATCTAGAGAAAAAAGAGGAGTATAAAGAAAGGAGGAGCTCGAAACTAAGGCCATATTGGAAAGAAAAATCGTCAACATCAGCCAGAAGAAAGACCATAAAGAACCCGCCGTGAAAAAAGCATCCGCAAAGAGCAGGGGGAGAAGAAGTCTGCGCCAGAACGAGCCATAAGGGAAAAGAAAAAAAAAAAAAACCTGCGGTGAAAACTTCCGCCAATTTTTGTGGGGAAAACGGTCCGGGGGAAAAAAAAAACAACCCTGCCGGGAGAGGGAAAAGAAGCAACCCCGCCGGGGAACGGACGCCCTGGGGTCCAGCCATTAAAAAAAGTCGTTTGGGGAAAAAAAAAAACAAGGAAAAGTTCCTAAGAGCCCACAAACCCGATACACGATTGTTCAAAGCAAAGCGGCAATGTAAATTCGAAAGGGGAACACTATGAATCAAATCAACAGACCCTACCAAAAGGAAAAGCGGAATTGGAAAGAACCATAACACGTCGGAGGGAGGACTGTCTGCTCTACAGGCTCGATTGCAAAAACCGGGACTAAAAAAAAATCTAATAGGAAAAATCGAAAAAAAAGTGGCAGAAAAAAAGTACCCAGTTGTGGGAACGCCAATCGAAGGGGATGGGGCCGCTATTGCTGAATTAAGAGAGGGACTTAGCGCGGGATTGCCTTTCCCCGAATAGTAGGGGAAGGAAAATCTTTTTACAGAATCGGTGCTGAGCGGAAGGAGAAGTGATCCGAAGTACATCACGTAGTTGGGAAAAAAGCTAGGAAAAAACCTTTGAATCTTTGAAAGAGAAAAAAATGAAAGAAGAGACTGGAGAAGACTCGAATTAAGAGAAGACAGGGCAGATCGCGGTGGAAATAACTAAAGAGGAGGTGATTCCTTTGGTAAAGCGACGGTAAAAGATGGAGAAGCCTAGGGGGGGGAGTCGTGTATAAATCCGAAAGGTTGTTAGAGAGGGTAGAAACACAGGAAAAGCCACAAAGGAGGGGACAAATCGAAAGACGGGGGTATTGGAAAGTAACTTTTTTTGGAAGGATTCCGCTCCGACGCGGGCAGGGAACGGGAAGAACTCATTCGTGTCGGGGGACCGTTTAGAGGGAATCCTGTACGGCAAGGGACGGTCGTGGGAGACAACGTTCGACGCCGGGACGTAAAACATAAATAGAAAGAGGAAAAACAACGGGGAGGGGTGAAAGGGAAGGTTCTTCGGGAGACAAGTGACGGGAAGGAGAGAAGGTCAAAAAAAGGTCACTTAAGTTAGAGAAGCACCACCTTCAAAGGTTAGAGGAAATCTCGGATCGCAGAGGACGTCCAAACAGGAAGAAGGGGAGGCTTTAGGAAAAGGATGGTAAGAGAATAAAAAGGGAATCAAGGGAATTCCCCCACCACAGAGAACTGTAAGGAGTGAATTATTGCTAAAAAGGAAATTCGAGTAAAATAGGAGGACTGAACAGGGAGAAAAAAGGCACCGAAGGGATTCAACAAAAAAGAAGGAAAACCCACCACCGGGAAAGGGAAGCTATTGGGAAGAAAAGGGGGGCTCATTAGACGCAAGAGCTGTTAAGGAAATTATTGGAAAAAAAATCGGCGGAATGGGCGAAAATTGGGGACGAGGGGAAAGAGGATCGGGGAAAAATGATTCCTAAAGGTCATAGAGGAAATGCTTTGAATCGAGGGGAGTGATCAAGCTGAGGTTCAAAGCACACAGGGATTGTCAGAAAGAAATACAAAAAGAGGAGGAAAGAAAAGAAAGGAGGGCCAGATCGTGCACCCGGTCCCGACATGCGGAAATCAAATAGAGAAGAGATTAAGGAGGGGGAAGAAAAAGAGCCCCGAGCGAAAAAAAAGACCGCGGGGGAAGGAAAAAGCAAAAATTTAACACAAAGAAAAACGTTGCAAAAGGGACTTCACAAGACCAGAGGGTTGTCGATAAATAAGGGGAGAAATGTTTAAAAAGGGGCTTAAACGAGTTCGAAGAGTTTATGCGAGAATCATAAATAAGCAAGGAGTGTGTTGGGAAAGGAGCTCTAAAGAATGAGCTCCGACTCTTCAGATCCTCAGAGTTAAGGGTCAATCAAAGAACACAGAAGGGTTGGGCAGAGAGTATTGTAAAAAGAAAGCGCATCTGAATAAGGGACGTCGAACGCGAGGCCGTAAGAGAATTTGGGCTCCTCGTAAAAGGAAGGGTAGAGAGTGGATAGGGGGGGCACCTTCGGAGCAAACTTACACGTAACTCAGGCTTCAAAACATTCAGGGAAAGAGATGGCGGGGCAGCCGACGAGAAGGGAAAAGATCTGCGCTGCTCAAAGAGGATCCCGTCGACGAAAGACGAGGCTCCCTTGCCGTCACTAGGTAATTAGGGGAACTGAAAAAAATCTGAGCGGGGAGGGAAAAATTCCCTGCCAAGCGGGGAGGGGGGGAGACTGCCAACAAAAGGGGCTCGGATGAAAACAGTTTTTCGGGGTGTCCAAAGAACAAGTTTGGGGGTTTGGGGGTTTGGTGGGGGAGTTTGATTAATTTCGCAGAAGGAAAGAAGACTCTAACAAAAAAAAAAAAAAAACTGGTGACCCCCGATACACGAAAACACCCAAACAATTGAGTCGAGTGAGAGAAAAAAAAGGAAAGCATCTCAAGAGGAAAGGTAGGAGGGAAGGAATTGTCGAGGAAAGGGGTCTCTGAGTTGAAAGGGGTCAGAACTTTTAGAAAATCCTGCCCTGGCGACGCTTAAAAATAACCTTCCCAAGCGGTCTAGGAGAAACAGCGTCGGAGGGGCCAAGACCAAATGAATAGAAAAGAAGTTCGAAAGCTCTGTGTAAATGTGGGACGGGGCATACAGGACCGCAGGGAAAGATGTTTCCGAAAAAAAAATCAATTTTTCAATCGTCGACGGGGGGGGAGAATTCGCAATAAGAAAGCTACGGGGAAAGGCAAAAACTGTTCGACTCCAAGGCGGTAACGCTGAAAAAACTCGTGCGTGTCGACTGAAAAAGGAAAAAAAGCCCTTGATGACATCGGAGAACGCGCCACAGACACCAGAAGAGAGTTTTGAGGCAGTGCCCTTCGCAGGGGTATTCCGAGGGGCGCTCTGAAGAAAGAGAGAAGCTTTAGATACTCCGCAGAGGGAAATCTGAGAACAAAAGAGAGGGAGTCGCAGGCGGGCATGAGGACTTAGGGGAATGCTCTGGTGAATCATACAGCAGGAGAATAGTTGGAAAAACGACCGCGCCGGGGAAGACAATTCTAAAGGCGGTTTAGCGGGGGTGTTGGGAAGAAGGGAAGACACGCGGTAAGGCGCGAACCGAGGGAGGGATGCCAGAGCGACTTTTTTAATTAATGGTTAGCATAGGGCCAGGAAAAAAGACTCTTGGGGGGAAAAAGGGTCACTTGCTGGGACTTCTGGGTGAAGGAAGAAGGATAAAGAAGAGGAAGAGAAGACGAGGCTGGCACTGGGGGGGAAAAAGACGGCATAAGGGACGGAGCATACAAACAAACACCGGAGGAAGAAAGACACTGAGGAACGATTGGGGGAGAGGGGGCAAGAGGAGCCGTCAAAAACTCGGGAAAAATCTCGTCAAAATCCTCACAAGCAGAATCGATTGAAAGGAGCACGTCAAAAGAAAGGGGGGCAAGGCGCAAGACCACTTCGCGAGAAAAAGCCAAATTCACAGAGCGAGAATCATGCGATTAGAAGGGGCAATACTGCCGGGAGGATTCCTGAAAAAAGAATTACCCATAAAAAAAGCTTCGAAGAATTGGGAAAAGGAGAGTCTGCGGGAGGGGGGGAAGGAATCATTCTCCGAGGGAAAAAAAAAAGCAAAGGCACTCCGTCAGCAAGAAACTGCCCGGTGCTGCGCGTGGAGATTCTGCGAAGGGGAACAACAGAGGTAAGAGCCATGAAGAGTCAAACAGACAGGGGAAAAAACAAGTCCTATTGGCTTAAGTTCCCGGGAACAAGGAGGGAAAAGCGCCTTGAAGAAAAAGAGATCGTTTAACAAAAGCCTCGCAAAAAGCCGCGGATGCCTTGGGAGAGGGAAAAGACTCCTTTGTTCTTACCCGTGTGGTTATTTGAATCGCAGGGAGGGGGGGAAAGAAAATTATGATCGAGTTGAAATTGAGGAAACAAGCAAAAACCCAAGAAAAAGGATGAACCATTTGACAAGGGAGTTAAAAGCCCATACCCTGGGATGGAAGAAATTAAGAGAGAAAAATCCGATGGAAAAGGTTCGGAAGAAAGGGGGGGTAAAGTCCAAAAAAAAGGAGATGGTAAGAGCAAGGCTGGGAAGTAACACGTGTACAGGAAGGGAAACTGAAGCTCAGCAAAAAGAAAAAAAAAAACTTTCATGAAGAATCTAACTACAGCTGCGAGGCAAAGGGGGGAAGAGGGAAAATCGAGGGACGACAGAAAGAACGATGGGGTGTTACAGAAAGGGAAAAGTTAAAAGATCGTAGAACGAAATAAAAAATACAAATAAACCAGATTGGGGGGGGGGAAGTCGAAACGTTGGAAAAAGGCGGAGCCTGTTAAAGGGGGCCGATACGGGCGACTCGACCTTGTGGCCGTCCAGGAAAAAATCTGGAGATGAAAAAAAATTCAATCAAAATATCATGGAAGGGAATCTTAGAAGGCTCGCGCGTAAAGAAGGGAAAGAAAGAATCGTCGAATATTTTTGAAAAAGTAATTTGTGACCTTTAAAATCGGAGGGGGAAATGGGCGGAGGGAACCGTGAATGTAAGTCAGAAAGGGCACATATTAAGAGGTCTCTCAGCCCACCACCGTGAAAGGAAAAGTTAGGGGGAAAGATTTCAGAAACGTGACGCACCACTGGTCAAAAAAGCGTGAATGACACGACCGCACCCGGCTGGGGAGAGGAGTCGATCAAGTAAAAAAAAATCACAGCACGGAATTAAGAAATGCTTGAGAAGGCAAAGAAAAGGAAGGGATAAGGTATCGAATGACGCGCAATCAAAAAAAGGGGGATACAAAGGCGCCGCGGGAAGGGGAGGGAAGGTTTACTATCAACGCACAAATTTCTCTGAAGGGGGAAAATCTGACAAAAAGGAGATGTGACGGGGGAAAAAGGCTTTGCACACGCCAGGGGGAGTTGACGGGAGAGCTGATTTGTCAAAAGAGATGCTTTTTGGTCGAAGGTTTTCGAGAGAAGATGCGAAGAAAGGCCTAAATCGAGGGAATGGTTAGTATGGGCAACATGCAGTAGGAAAAGATCGAACATCAGGGAAAATCAAAAAGAACAGAAAGAGAATAAAAGGGGAAGGGGACCGACCAACCATACCAAATCACCTAGACTAAGCATGCGATACCCGACAAAGAGCTACTTAGAGGTAGGCAAATCTGAAAAAACGACGGGAAATGGAGGGGGAAAGACGGGAACGTAAACCCCTGCGTGGCAAGAATTAGCCAAGGAAGGGGGACCAGATCGAGTTGTTCGAGAACACCTGGGGAGAATGTTTCCGGGGGGGGAGTCCGGAGAGGAACAGAGCATTGCGGGGACGCGATCAGAAATATAAAGGTCGACTTGGTTGGGGAAGAAGAGGGGCAGCGGCCATCAAAAATTGGCGTACTGTCCATAGGAGATATTGGGGGGGAAATCTAGAGAGAAAGAAAAGAAACGGTGTGGGGATAAAACTTGCATTAAGTGTAGAACCGCGCTCTAGGCCAGTGTAACGTCAGAAGCTGAGGCACGTTGCCAAGGGCCAAGAAGCCCCAAGGGGTCGCGGGAAGGAGAAAAGTTTGTTGAAAAAAGTCACGGCAAAAGGAAGGGGGGAGGGCAGCCGCCGAATTCAATGACTTAACTTTGAGATCTTCGGTAAAGCTCAGTCGAGGAAAGAACGTCGACGAGCGTAACTAAGAGAGTCAATGCCTTTACCATGGGGGGGAAAAAAAGACGTCTGGAAAGAGAGCCAAGGGGGAAAGAAAGGGCGCGGAGACAACAAAGGAAAAGAAGAATAAAACCAGTTTTCGGAATTGTGTCCAAAGAAGTCGGGTGAGGGGAAATGTTAGGCGCAATGGAGCTACAACGGGGCAAGATCGGCAAAAATAGTCAGGCCAGAAGGGGGGGGGGACAGGGGCAGACGCGGACACAAACAGTTAAGAGGAGTCCATAAAATTTCCTGGGGAAGAAGAGGAGTCGCGTTCCAGCTCATACATGAAGGAGTCAGGCCCATAGGACATGCAAGAGCCGAAACACAAAATGTTGGGGGGAAAAGAAATCAGCAAGAGTTGGGGGGCTAGGGAAGTTCCGTTCATCTCCAGGAAAGGGAGTACCCTAATGGTAAAAAGGGGGAGCATGACGCGGGACTCGGGACTCGAAGGACCATACTATACAAGTGAGGGAAAGAAGAAAATCTGCTTCACAAACGGGTAAGAAAAGAACGTTCACGGAAAAAGGCGTGCCTTAGATGGGAAGACGTTGTACGGGCTTGGGGGGCCGAAGGGAGAGAACTGTAGGGGAAAAAGAGAAGTGTGCGCGGGTTCCTCTGGCGAGAGGAGGGAGGAGCGGGGCAGTTTCGATGAGGTGATTGGCGGTGGATTCGTGGACAAGACGCCGAGGGAGAACCACGAGGTACCTGCTGCAGAATCATTAAAGAGAAAAGGGCACACGACCGCGCATTGACACAAGGCTTCGAAGAGGGGCGGAGGGGGTTCCTGTTTAATCTTTAATCAGGGTGGGTGCAGACCGCGGGCAGGTAAGGAAGATTCGAGGATGCCTGGAAAAATTGGAGAGGGGCGAATGCGACCTTGAGGGGCGCTGAATGGGAGGAAAAGTCGGGGACGAACTCGCTCTAGGCTCAGGTCTGAAAGGGCGGATGGGGAAATCCCGAAGAAGGACGAGTCAAGACAATCTGGCAAAGGGGAAAAAAAAAAGCTCTCAACAACAACGGAATGCGCTCGTCAAAGGAGAAAAAGCGAGGTTCCCAGCGCCAGACCAGCGGCGCAAAGCTCGCTCGGTCCATCTCACCAAAGAGGCATACCAGAAAAACCCGCAAAAACCGCAAAAAAGAAGGAAAGAAGTCGCCCCCGACGGAAAAGGAAAAAAAAAAAGAAATTCAACTAAGGATCGAGGCAATGAACCCGTTCGACATCACTGCCGGAGAGCGTGCCAAAAAAAAAAACCAGAAAGAAAAAAAGAAGAGAACCCTTTGTGTCAGCTTAACAGAGCTCGGGGGGGGGGGACTGACCCGAAGTCTCCGTGTAAAGAAAAAAAAAAACCAGGTTCCTCGGAAAAGCCGAAGGGGAGATTCAAAGGGGGAGGAGGAAAAAGGTCACGCCCGGGAAAAAAGGAACATTCCGACTCAGCAGACGTCAGCAGACATCGAGTTCAACAAAAAAGGCGTTCGGGAACCGCGGCACAAGAAACGTCACAAAAAGAGGAAAGGACGCGTTCCAAGGCTGAAAAAAGCCGAAGAACTTGGGGAGAGGAAAAGAGACCTGGTTCTCCCATTAGGAAGTTTCCGCAGGAAGTGGTAAAGGGAAAATTATAGTAACCGGTCCCCCCGTATGAACATGGAAAAAAGGGAGGGGGTACAGACCCATAGCTCCTTTATTGACTAAAAAGAAAGAAGGATCCAAGGGGGAAACACGAGAGCGAGAGTAAAAGGAAAAAGAGTCAGCGATAAGGCAATGTCCTAGGGGGAGAAGATGGAACGTTACGCGACTGAATAAAAACAAACCGGCAGACTCGCGACTTGAAGAGTCTCTAAAGACTTTCGGACAGGGGTGTCAAGGGAAGAGAGACAACATCACTGAACGGCCGGGGGGGAAAAGCGTTTATCAGCAGGGACAGTTGCGATCGTTTAGAGTCAAGGAGGAAAGGGGAAACAAACTTAAAAGAAGTTGGGAAGTTTGAAGGGAATGTTAACGGACTTCCGAAAGGAAGGGGCGGGCAGGGAACTTGGGAGGACCACTAGCAGCCGCAAAGTCGTGGGGGTAATCCGAATGACTGCAGAGGGTAGCTGCAAAAAGGAATGGAGGGAGCCTTACAAGAAGCGAAAAAAGATGTTTTGAGTGTGGAACCGGGAAAGTCTAGGAAAAAAAGGCTTCGGAATGACCTTGAAGAAAGTTTGACAAAAGAAGAAAGGAGGGAAGTCGATCAAGAACAGGAAGAAGGCGGTAAAGTTATGGCAGATGGTCCACAGCCTAACTCTGTGGCCAGAAAGAGGAACCACTGGAGAAGAATGAAGATCGAAGTAAAAAAAAAATCACGCTGCCGGTAGGTAGGGCTTCGCTCATGTCAACCAATCTAACAGTACCGGCTATGAGAAGGGGGGGGGAATCAGGGGGGAAAACAAGTTCAAAGAGATCGGGGGAAAAAGATCAAAATCAAACGACTTTGCTAAGTTGAAGGCCTATCAACCAAAACCGCAACGGGCTCTCCATAAAAGAGGGAATTCGATGTAGGAAGGAACGCCTGGCGGGTTCGCTGTCTTTTCAAAGAGAAAAAGCGTCTGTACTGACAGGTTAGAGAGTCGGGGATGCTGGATCAGATGGAAAAGAATAGATCAGGAAGCGCATAGGGGAGGTATATTCAGTAGGGGGAAAGGGGATATTTCAATGGGTATACTATCTCACAGATTGAAAGAATGGATGTTCAGGGGGGGAAAAAAAAGACCTGAATGTCCACTATACGACAGCCTGCCGCAAACCGCGATGAAAAGAGCTACTGCATAGGGGAGAAGCAGCCCGCATCGAAAAAGAAACGACCTCCGGGAGAGGGGGGGAAATCTTACCTCTTTGAAAGGACGGAGAATGCAACTCACAGATCCAGCTAGTGGTTGTCTGAAATGCTGGAAGTGGTTGAAGAGGCGCAAGAGGGAACTGTTTATGAAAAAGGTCAGAAAAAAACGTCGAAAAAGGGGGTTTCCGCGAGGGTCTAAAATCAGAGTTTCGGGAACTCCATTCAAAAAAGTGTGTTGGAGACCTTAGAAAACACAGCCGCGTGCGGGTTGGGTGAAGAGCTTCATGATTTCAAAAGCCCCAAGCGCTCGGCACAGGGAAAAGATGAGGGGAGTAATTTGCCAGAGAAGAAGAAGAAGCCGGGCGCGGGAGCTAAGGGAAGAAAATATTGTTGCAACCTCGCTCAAAATGCTGACACGGGAAAAGAGTCGGCAATGCGATGGGGAAAATATTCGTGGGGAAAAAAGAAGGGACTATGCATCGCTGTAAGGAAGAGAAAGAGGGCGTGCCGTCGACGATCAACGCGGGACTGCCTGCCGGAAGATTCTTCTAAAAGGCTTTGAAGGGCCTCAAAGGGGAAAAAAAAAAAGAGGAGATAATTTTAACAAGAGAGAAGAAAAAACAATTTTCGATGTGTCAAATAAGATTTATTTTTTTTCAGGGGGAGTGAGCAAAGAGAATAACTCTAACAAAGGGCAAACGATAAGGACCAGTTCGTCGAGAGGGGGAAAATCGTAGTGACGAGACACGGGGAATAGACATAAGAAAGGTAGTTTAGAAGATTAGTCTGCCAGGGGGTCGTTTAAGACAGGGGGGAAGACTCTCAGGCTGCTCTCGATCGCTTACAAAAAATCCCAAAATGTTTTTTTGATCGTTGACTAATCAGCTCGCTGGGGGGGAGAGGGAATCTTTCATTAAAGGGTCTGAAAGGGGAAAGGTCATACGAGCGACTGTTTTTCAAAGAAAGAAGGGGGCAATCGCGCGACCGTGTGTATTATCGTTCGCACAAAACGATTGGGGAAAATATACGAGAAAGATAAAAAAAAGGCGGATTGGTCGGCACCAGGGGGAACGATGAGACGAGGGGCGCGTTTTATGACGGAGACGGGGACCGAAAACGTCGGAAGACCAGAAGGTCCGGGAGAAACTCGGAAACGGGCATGGGAAGAGGGGGGGAAGGGGCGTGAAAACCGCACTTTGAACATGGAAGAAAAACGCGAGGCAGCGTCGCAGCGAAATGATGAGGAGGGCCTTTGATGTTTCGCATCATTCAAAAAAACGACCGGTAAGCTTGAAAAAAAAAGAAAAAGGAGGCGGGGAAGAGGAATAGGCCGGAATGGGGTTGGAAACCTGCGGGCATACGCAACAAAGTAAGAGCCGGCAATCACGGAAAAACCGCAGGATAAGGAAGGGGTCTTGAGGCGAAGTCGCCTGGAAGGGGGATTTGAGGGGGAAATGGAAGACGACTCGGCGTCAAAATTGGAGGATGGTGGGGGGGGGGTCCAACGCGCGCGAGTTTGAACTGGCGAAAAAAAAGAGAACCAATCTGGCAGAAAAGAAAAAGAAACAACAAAGATGCTAGAGAAAGGGGGACTAGGGTGCACAAGAACAATCTTCGCAAAACAACGTCGTTAATACATCCAATACCGCCAACTCAAAAGAAATGCCGCGCGCGAGTTGAGGAAAAAACTTAAAACAAAAGTCTCACGAAGAGAGAGAGCCCATGAATTAACTGAGGAAACCTGCCTCCCGTCGCCAAAATCCTTCCGGCTCTCACTCGAGTTCCCTCGGTTCCGTCCAAGACGATAAGGACCATCTCACAAAAAAAGAAATCCTTGGGATCCGGCGAAGGACTTAAAAGAAAAGAGGTAATGAGCAAAAGAAAGACCTCAGCCCGCTGCTCAGGATGCCACGGACGCTTTCTCAGCTGCAATTTAGAAAGGTGGCGTCTGTCAACACGAGAAAAGAAAAAATCCGACACCGACGAAACTCAGCCACGCAGACAAGAAGAGAGGAAGTTCAAAACTACCCTGCACTCGAAACTCTATTGGTGGAGTCAAGAGTAAAAAGACTCGACAAAAGGTCCAAGGAGAAAGGGAAAATCGCAAAGAGGGCATTTGGCTGAACTGTCAGGGCCTGAGTACCCATTTGTGGGGAGGTGAAAATCGGCAAAAGGGATATGGATTACCGGGGGAGCGAGAGGGGACAACTTGAGGAGTGGAAAAGTTTCCCGCGCGAATATTGACAAACCATTTCTGGTTAAAGAGGTGCAGGAACCTATCTCAAGAAAAAACCAACAGAAGATTTTCGAGAAGACCGATGGTAAGTCGCGGGTGCCGGGGGGACAGCGCTATGTCGAGAGCAGGTCCAAGGGGGGAAGGAGAGAAACTTTACTCACGAAGAAGAGAAACTTGGAGGATAAATAAAAAGAGTCATTGGGGGAAGCCAAGAAGTCAACAAAAAAAAAACTGCCGGATGGGGAACTTCGTGTATATCATACCGTTGTTAGTAGAGGCATAATAAAGAAACTTGAAAAAAAAAAAAGAGTGGGACAAAATAGAAGGGTGGGCATGAGAGGCGCTGTTAAAGGTTGGTTTTGGCCAGTATGAGCTCCCCGCGCCCTAGAGGGAAACTTGGCGGACACTAAAACGAAAATTGTTAAAAAAAAAAATACCAGATCAAGAAATACGGCAGTGAACGGCAGCAAGCTGTCGTTATAGCGAAGACAATCTATTGTAAAAAAAGAGGTCTAGGAAAGATAAGAAAAAGAGTGTGGGGAAAACGAATATTTGCTCCACGATTAAATCACCCTGAGGTCTGCTTCAGGCGCGAAGGTGAATTCAAAAGCGAAAGAGGGGCAACCACACCGCCGATAAAGTGATTTCTCTGCACAAAGTCCGAATCGGAGGGAGTCTCCACACGAAAGTGCGGGGGCCCCAAAGAGCGGGGGAGGTACACTAATTAACTTCTCCTCTAACCCCCTAGCAGGAGGGGCTTCGAAAAAAAAAATCTCACGGACGGACTTGGATGGAAATAATAAAGAGGGGAGACCTCTCTTCACCACCTCTGCGGACAAAAATTAACGGGGGAGCAGGGGGCTCGGCAAAGACGTTGCAAAAGTTGCAGGCCAGATCAAACAAGGATTTAGGAGAACCAACGCGAACGGGCGAAGGAGGGAAAAAAGGTGACGGGGAAGTTAATGATGAAGAAGATCGGCGGGGACGGAAGAAGTTTTCGAGACAGATCGGAGGCTGAATACAAGAGTCCGCAGGAGAAGAGGGATCGAGGGTCAAAGAATGCTGTCTAGAGGGAGGAATTCAGTTATGGGCAAGGGTCTGGGGAAGTCTCGAGAAAGAGTGAAAAAAAAGGGGGATCCAGATACGGGGGTCAGACAAGAGTTGATCAACATATAAGCCTGCGCGACGACCCTCGAGAAAAGACCTTCAGGCGGAGAACGCATCAAATAGAAAAGAAAAAAGACAGGACAAGAAGGGAACATCAGAAAAAAGTACAGTAAAAGCCCAAATGAGTGGTCAAAAGAAGTCGAAAATTTAAGAAAAAAAGAAAGGGGGACTGAGGGTTTTGGTGAATGCATATCGGAAGGTGTTCTCATTGCATCCGGGTGATGAAAAGGAAAAGAAGAGCACGGCGAACGGGGTTTTGCCGCAAAGGAACTCGCAAGCAGAATAATTTTCCATGAAATTCCTATCAGGGGAGGGGGTGCCCGGGGGGATCGAAAAAGGGAACCGATGGGAGGGGAACTCTGCAATAAATCACGACGCAAGTCATGCCGTTACGAAAGCTGAGGACGTTGGATTTGTGAGGTCCCGAAGAAAAACGCGTTATAGAAGGAAGGAAGGTTGCAACCCTCCATTCTTCAAGGGAAGCCCGGCTTCGCCTCCTGAAAAGGCTATAGACGGAAAGATTCGGTGAAAACGAGAGTGAAGAAAAGGTACGACGGGCGCGGAAGGGCTTTCAGAATCACTAAAAGCGTAAGGCACTTCCGTCACTTCAAGACGTTGCCCAGGATTGAGGGAAAGGAAACAACGACACGCAGAAGCCAAGGGAAAAGAAAAAGCGCTGAGAGAAGGAAGTTAAAAGCGAATCCGAAAAACAGTTTTCGAGTTGAGAGGGCCTTTGTTTCAAGTTTGATTGAAACAAAAGGAGCCTTCGCAGAGGAATACTACAAAGGGAAAAAAGGAGAACGGGTCCTAAAGAACAACGTCTTCGCCAGATGGGGGGAAAGTCGCGTGACGCGGACCAATTAAATCCGCAAACATAATTGAAAAAGGAGGAGAAGCTTTCAAAAAAAAAATTCTGAAGAGAAGGAGGCGGACCGTCCGAAAAGCCTGACTCTCGCCTAGAAGACCAGAAAGACCGCCTTCAAAAAAAATTTTTTTCGGTCAGTACTCGCAGCGCGTGGGGAAAAACGATTAAGGAAAAGTTCGGCAGAAAAGAAGAAGTTCTGAACACAAAATGAGACTATTCGCAAAGGCCGGCAAGGTTTGCCACGCAAGAGGAGTTTCACTCGCGCGACCGGACTAAACAGTTCGCACTAACGGGAAAGAATTTTCAAAAAACGTTCAGAGCCAAAAGGGAGGGGTCTTTCGCTTGCGATGTCGTGAAGCCGTGGGAACGATGAAGGGTCGCTTTTGATGACGGCGACAGGGATGCCCTCGGAGGGAAGAACAGACGGGCGCGTGAAAAAAAGTCCGCTGCCGCAGGGAGGCAGGCTGGAAAAAATTTCGATGCGGTGATGGCCCTGAAGGTCATTCGTGGCAGACAGGCAGGTTGAAGGGCCGCTGAGCACGAAGAAAGAGGTGCCTTTGAATTACAGCGGAGAAGGAGGCAAACGAAAGGGGGAAAGGGGAGAAATGGCACAAATGAACTTAAAGCCACGGCGGCGGTTAGCAGGGAGCAGGACGAATTTTTTGGCACGGAACCCGCGGACAAAGACGGTAAGAACGGAAATGCCGAAGGGCCTAAAGAAGAAAAAGGACAACTTTGACAGGCTGACGGGAAAAGGAACGTTCGGGAAAACGGGCGCTCCGTCTCTGTGTCTATGGCTGGGAATATGAGAGAAAAAAGGACTGATTCGGCGAGGATGTCAAAGGGTGGAAGCAAAAAAAAGAAAACAAAAAACAAAGGAGGGGAGAATAAGAGAGAGGCTCTCGTCGACTGCCAGATTGGTCGAGGTTCACAGCGAAAGACTCTGGCGCAAACTCGCGGCGTAAAGGGGATCCATCCAAAGAAGCGAGTGAACCTCACGTGGAAAAAGAAAAAGAAAGCAAATGGCTTGAAAAAATCGAGGACCTACGACACGCGAGCACAAGAGTAATTCAAAAGCATCCTTCAGGAAAAGTCTACTGGGGGACCAGGGGCAAACTCCGATATTAACCAAACCGCACAGCAGTGCCAGTCGGGAAGCCTTTTTGAAAGCTAAACTCGGGAGGATGTAATGAAGGCAAGACTCAATGCCCTATCGAGGGGAAGCGCTTGTCTCAGGCGATTCAAATTGCTGCAGGAGGAACAGAATGAATCACGCCAGCAAATCAAAGGCATCGAAAAGAAGGGAAACAGCTAAATTGAAAAAAGGAAATGAAGGTATGCCGAAAGGTCGACAGGGAAAGGAGTCCTTCTATCAAACGCTACCAAGCTTTCAACGTCTCAGGGAGAAAAAATTTGGAGGAGGGGTACCCTTTTTATCTCAAGTTAAAAAAGGTTGGGGGGTTTATTGGTAAAGGTATAGTGAGGGAAGCTCGAGGTGCCAATTGATAGGACCGAAGGAGGGGGCGAAAAAAAAGAGGTAACAAGTTATGGAAAAAAATCTCTGGAGATGAAAGAAAAAAAGCGGGAAATTAATCGTCCTAGTTCGTACACAACGCGGCTTATTTAGAGAAATTTAGCGCTCTGGTGCAAGAAAAGAAGAACTTGAGAAAACTACTGAAAACAGAAAATGAAGTGAGGTCTAATCGGAGAAAGGATCACGTTGAGCTAGGAAAGAGCTTGCCAAAAAAAAATCTGTCGACTAAAATGCCTGAGGGACGAGAGAATTTATGAGATCTTTGGGGAAAAAGAGAGAAACGGAAAAACTTTACACAGGCACAAATGAAAAATCGAACGGTGCAGTAGCTGTTTAACGGGATATCTCCAGCGAAAAGAAGAAGTATACTTGGAGGAAAAACTCGCAGAAAGCGTGGGTCTTTTGCCGGTGTACAATCACACGTTTCAGACCGGGAAAAAATGGAAAGAGAGCCGGAGGAAAAGGAGCGCGCCACGGAGAGGAGAAATCGGCAAGAGGGGGGGAAAACGAATATTTTTCGCCCGGAAGGTCAATCGAACTTTTCGGAAATTAACGGGGGAAGTTAAAAAGAGTCTCAAAGGAGAACAAAGTCGTCAGAAACTCGGGAGAAGAAATTCAGAGAGGAAAAACAGGAGATCCGGCGCTTTTGCCACGAAGCGATGAAAGATAGAATAGAAAAAAAAGGGGAACGCCTACTCTGATTGCTTAGATCAAGGGGCACAATCTCACTCTGTACCGGAAGGTCTGAAGGGGAAAGGAGCAAACAAGAAGTTAACTAGGGAGGATCTCGCCATCAAAAGAAGCAAAGCAATGAGACGGAGAAGAAACCTAGAAAAACCGGGAAAGAAAGACAAATTGGGATTAAGAAAAACTCTAATCTGGTGGTGAGAGGAGCGCGAGATTGCCAAACTTTACTACTGTTAAGGGGGGCTACCTTGGCGACATGGGTAAAAATCAAGAGCGTGGATCGTGCTGATGAAGAAAAAGAAAGGAATGATCGAGGGTGACGTAAAAGGTCGGTAGGGGCACTTCAGTGACAAAGGAGCGTGGACTCAGGGACGG
>Ga0179593_1735451_pt1 | contig 25779 bp, 35 predicted proteins | sample CZODoug2_1_08_16_FD_185931 | JGI IMG/M metagenome (GOLD analysis project Ga0179593, IMG submission 185931) | Vadose zone soil fungal communities from Angelo Coast Range Reserve, California, USA - CZODoug2_1_08_16fungal (PacBio error correction) | ecosystem: Environmental > Terrestrial > Soil >...
GGGGTTGTGGTGCTCTTTCGGTATCACCGGGGATTTTTGGGGATCCCTATTAGGGGAGTTTTGAAGGAAGGAAAAGTGCTTAAAAGAAAGGGGCTTCCGTGAAAAAAGACAAGGTGAAACTTCACGAGACAAATCTTCTGTGTGATGGGGACGAAGGGGGAAGATTTGTTGGGTTTCGCGTGGGGGGGGAGGGAGGCCGAGTCAATTAAAAGAACACTGGTTAAGGAGACTGAGGGAAGCAAATTGCGGAGTGCTCAAAGGGCCTTTTTGAGTCATTAGCCCGGCACACTGCTCAAAAAAAAATCCAATGCAGACAGAAGAATCAGTCCCTGCGAAGTCAGCAAGTTGTCGCTTGCGCTGTGAGATCCTTTCTTTTTACTGGGGGGGGAGGACTGGGGGAAAACTCCTTCGTGAGATGCACGAGAAGTGGGGGAGGCCTTCATGGGAGGACTTTCAATATTTCAGAAATTTCCTAGAAGGGTCTACTTTCTTCTTGGGGGGGGGGTGTGGGGGGGGGGGGGATTTGGGGGAGATTTCCTTGCCTTCTAAATCCGTCAACCGAGAGAAATCTCTCGAGGGAAGGAGTCATTCATCTTTACGGAAGAGTCTGAGGGAAGGTGGTTGCCATGTCCGTTCTCTTTATGGAGAGGATTCATGGATTGGTTTCCAGAGAGTGGGATTCCGCGACTATTAAGACAGAGAAAAAACGGAGGATGGATGCCCCTCTCAGAGAGAAGAGGGGAAAGACTATTGCTCATGAAACCAAAAAAGGTTCTTCATGAAAATCAAGGAAAGGAAGGGAAACCCCGAAGCCACAGGCAATCCCGTCACCGCCGGAAAGAGGCCGCGCTTGACGAGGTGAGGGTGATCACCCAGCAGAAAGTAAAATCATTGGGGAAACAAATGCCTGGAATGATCGGAAAATATGACCCGTGCCAAAAAAACGCATTCATGTAGGAGGAGCTTGTAAGAGGAAGCTTGTTCGAAAAAAACGACCATGAAAAAAGCTCCTCCCAGCAAAAGCCACAGATGGGAAAGGAGGGGCATGGAAAAAAAAGATCTAATAATGGAGGAAAAAGGATGGTTTGCGCAGTGGGGAAGACAACCTTTATCAACGAAAGGGGATTAAGGAAGTCGGCTCTTCTATTGAGGGGGGCAGTAAAAGGTTTACTCAAGAGAAATAATACGAATTAAAAAAAAGATCCCAGGGTAAGGAGGGGAAGATTTCGACTGGGGGGGTTACCTAAATAAAATTTCCTTTCGAGGGAAGGGGAAAAATGGGGGGGAGTCATCGAGGAAAATAAAAAACAAAATACTGTTAATGGGGGGATCTCCATAAAGAAAAACGGGGGAAAAACGCAATAAAGCAAAAAACCCAGGACGAGAGCATCTTCTACAAAATGTAAAAGTAAATACTTAAAAAACTGGGAGTGGGGGAACGGGAGGTCGGGGGGGGGGGAGATGGTTTCCGGGGGTGTTGAGACATAACTTTCTTGGAGGAAAAGGAGTACATAAAGTTCATCCAGGGTAGATCCTCCAAGTGACCAGGAAAGTTCTCCGCTGGGGGGGAGAGAAGCCGAAAGACAGCAGAAACCGTAAGCTGAAAAAAGAAAATGGGTATTGCCAAAAAGGCGCTTATCAATCCCCAAAGGGGGGGGGGCCTTACAAAAGGAGGCCAATCAATATGGGGGGGGGATACTTAAAATATGCTGATGGGGGAAATCCCAATTAATTTTTCTCAAAAGGAAAGCTTAGAAGGGGATGTGTGTGTATCTCAGGGGGACAGCCTCCACCATGGTTCTACGTCAACAAAAAAAGGGTAATTAAGAAGGGGATTCAATCCGAAAAAGCACTTCGTAAACGGGAGCTCAGAATTTTGCCTAACACCCAAGCTGCTGCGCGAGGCACTAAAAAGAGAGCTTAAAAAAGGGAAGGTAATCATTGGAAGTAACAAATGAGCACGCGTCTTCCTTCAAAAGGGGAGATACATTCTTGGGGAAATTTTCATGGAGGGGAAACGTTTTCTCCGGAAATCCTCCAACGAAACTGCGCGAAAAAGGATTAAACCCGGGTGAGTAAATGAAGGGAGGGGCGAGGGTGCCGGATATGGAGGATGCAACCAGCCACCCACGTACATAAAGGGACCGTGTTGGGCGAAAAATGTCAGGGATCTGGTAGGGAAATTGGGATGAGGAGAAGTGCGTCTGCTGAGAAGTTGCACGGGGGGGTGCCCGCGGGAAGAGTTGCTTGTGGGGGTGGCCTCCTTCATGTAAGGCGGGTCCTCTTCTTGAAAGCGTCTTTCCCCACAGCAGCAGTGGGCAGAAGTGATGCGAGAAGTGATTCTCTCAGAAAATGAAGGAGAGAACAGACTATATCTCTCATGACCTGATCGCGCATCCAAATCTGAGAGGGCTTTTTGTGCCGATAATAATCGGAAAAAAACCTCTCACCACCCCAGAAAAACAAAGCAACGATGGGAAAAGGTCACATAAAAAAAAGCAACTCCATAAGAAAAAAAAGAAATACGCGAGGTTCTTCAGGGCCGTGTGGAAAAAAGAGAAATGGGGAAAGCGCACCTTTTTTTTGGGGGGGGGGAGGAATCTGGATGCAAAAAAAAAAGGGGTGATTGCTGAAAACGGAAAAAACAGACCAAATAAAGCTTCTTTGAAGACCCCAGGGTTTAGCAATAAAATCCGAGGCAGGAGGGGTCGTAATCCGCAGAGGTCGGCCAAAAAACATGTCAAATCGCGCAAAGCTTGTGGAAAGGTGCCGGAGAGGCCATTCGCGGAGACGGCAGCGGGGGGGGCCTCGGGGACAACTTCTTTCAAAAAGGGTTCAGCGGGACAGGCGTGCGGCCCAAGCGGGGATATTCTTCGGAGGGGAGTTACTCCGTTGGGGGAACGAGATTGCACCCAGTATGCGGAAACGGGAAGGATTACCTTGAAGCAAGCTTTTTAGGGGTCGAAAGCAGCCTGGGCGTTTGCGACGAGGACGGAAAGGAGGCAAAAAGCACAAGGAAAAAAAACTTTTCGGGAGATCCTGTTGGGGGTCCCTCCAGCCAGCGGAGACAGGAGCCAAATCATTGAAAAGGCAGCATTGCAAAAAAAAATGGACCGGGGGCTTATATCGAGGAAAAAGGGGGGCAGAAGGAAGAAAAGTGTGCGAGTAATCACTGGGAAGAAGGACCAGGGAGAACAAGGCGATGTACTGTTCAACAAAACAATGGAAAAGGGAAATCGCTGGGATGTACGCCTATGGAAAAATATGGGAAAGCATTTTGTTTAACCCATAAAGGGGACCCGGCGATGGGGGAGGAGATACCTCCTGTTCAAAGCTGGAGCAAACGCTGCTGCAATACCGGAAGAGGGGCCGGGTGAACAAGGGTGTTGTTTGGAAACCTATGAGCACAAGAAAGCGGTGGTTCCGACTGAAGTCAGAAGGGAAAATCGCCGGAAAAAAAAAAGAGAACTATACCAATCATTTATGGACCGGTAGGGGCGAAAAGTCGAAGAGGCGGGGTCAAAAAAAGGGAGAGGAGGGGGTCATCTTCTTCGTTCGTTACACTTGGAGAACGATACAGGACGGGAAATTTCTGAGAGGGAAGAGGGGTTTTCGGAAAGTTTAGTCAGGGGAAAAGCGTATCACAAGGCGAACAAAGCAGGGGAGCCCAGAAAAGGGGGTTTTTCCCTTCGAAAAAAGAGTTTTTGCGCGCAGGGGTTATTAGCCGGGCGGGGAGGAAGAAAGAAAGGCTTAGGGGAACTGGAAGAAACCTCCGGCGGGGGAAAGAGTCTCTCACCTATAAAGAAATTTTCTGCTGGCAGGAATATTTTGGTTAGGAGAAGATAACGGGGAGGGGGGGGTGGAAAAATGATTTCCGGGAAGGCATTTTTTATCACCGAAGGGAAATCCCCTAGTCAAATCGGGAGCTTCCTTCATAGGAAGATTGGGAAAGAGAGGGAGCGGGGGTGGCCATGGACGGGAAGGGGGGGGGGGGTTCTGAATTAAATTCTTATTAGTTAGGGAATATCCGGATCACGGGATGAAAGAGTAATCTCTCTCAAAAACAGAGAAAGAGATTACAGAGAAAGAAAGAGCAGAGGGGGGGGATCATGTAAACCAAAGCCAAGGGAAAGGTAATTCATTAAAATAAAAAAAGGCCATTGCAACGAAAGCACGAAGAGGGAAAGCCCGTCACTCGTCAAAAACTATAACGCATTGGACGAGGTTATTGAAGAGGAGGGGAGAAAGAGCGACTTGCCGGAAGATCAAACATGGCCTGCCGCCCTTATGAATGCAACAAAAAAGAAAATGAAGGACGCATTAAGGAAAAAAAAAGCATTGTCATCTCCTCATGGTCTCCGTCGACCAAAAGGAAAAGGGAATGACAGCACGAAGGCCTATAGGAAGAGAGGGGCATGAAAATCATCGCCAAGCATTTACCACAAAGGGAAGGGTCTTGCCTAGAGCCGGGCGGGGATGGTTTTGCTCAGTTTGATAAAGGCGGAAAAAGAAACTTGAAAGAGGCAGAAATGCCGGGCGGGAAAAGGTCGAAGTCTAACCAGTTTAGGGAAAAAGAATACTATGACGCAAGCCGAGGGACAAGGGAAATGAACAGAAGAGGACTACAGACTAAATCCCACGAAAGAACTTTGAAGGGAAAGGGAGCACGGCAGAAAGCAGCGCAAAGAGGGGAGATGTGCGAAAAGGAGCCAGCACCCACACCGGGGGATAGAATCACGAAGAAAAAGTCCATGCATATAGGCAACGAACCGTAGGAGAAAAGACATCACAATCAGGGGAATGTTGGAAAAAAAGGAAAAGGGGGGAGAACGGAAGGGGGGATAATCTCTTACATTGATTTCCGATGCCAAGGGGGCGTATCCGCCATGGGCAAGAGGGGGAACCTCTGGTGGGAGAAAATCTCTTCTACAAGAAATCTGAGGGAAAGCAACGTGTATTGGCCAAACAGAAGGGATTGGACCCGAAAAGGGTCGCGCCGGAAAAGGAAGAGGTCCGCCAATCCCTGATTTGGGAGAAATATGCTGCGGGGAGGGGAAATCCCAAATTTAATTAGAAACAAAAGCGGCGCGAAGGGGAGGACGGTGTTTACTCAAAATCGGCGCGACTGCAAGAACCACTCATGGGAACTTGAGAAGAGAGGCTGAGGAGGGAAAGGTCTATTTTTCAAGGGGGCATATCGACTGAGGAAACGAGGGAACTCAAAGAATGGATGGTCAGGAAGGGCCAGCAAGAGGATGCGCAGGAGGTCCTCAAAAACTCTGAAACCTGGAGAAAAGAATTGTCCGTGTATAAAATGGCAACGCTGGAAGGAAAGGGGAAAAGGGCCTCGGGTACAGAAAGGGATGGATTCCACAAGGCGAGGAGGGGGAAAACGGGTGCGCCAAAGAGGGAATCACAGGACGGGGGGAGAGACATGTGGGGAAAAGGTAACCCTTTTTTTAATTTAATCTTAATTGGATGAGACCTTGGCCTTAATCGGGGGGGAAAAGACCCCGAAGTGAGGAAAGAAACCCAGACATCACCACCGGGTGGAGAGGAAGGGGGCGGTACACCATGTTCCTTTGGGAAAAAAAAGAAAAATTTGTATAGCGAAGAAAAATATTGAAGGGAGGTGCGCCCTGGGGAAAGGGGAAGAACCGGAATCCCTCGTGGGAGTTTTTCTAGTTTGGAAGGAAGGCATTTGAAGGGGTGAGTTAGATCATGAAAAAAAAAGGGATGGAAAAAAGCCGTACAATAATAAGAGGGGGGGGAGTGCCTCTCTTCGTTAAAACTTTCTCTCGAGAAAAAACAAAGAAGGGGTCGTACACTCGAAAGAAGAAAAATAGCCAAATCAAAAAAAAAAGGAGGGGGGTTTTGAAGGAAAGGAAGGGGGAAAAGGCGCTTCTTTCTTTTCAGGGAAGAAAAACTGCCCATGAAGGTCAGGCACCTACAAAAAAAAAAAAACAGAGAGAGGTCACAGGGAAAAAAACGTTTCTCAACTCCATCTCCTCACTCGGCGGAGCGATATCCCAAATTGGGAGGGATAAAGAAAATACAGGGAGGGTACGAAACACGGGAGGGGAGGAAAGGTGGATGTCCTTTTTTTTCTCGAAAGGAAAAGAGGGGAGGACACGATCCTTCTAAAAATATCCAAGTTTAGGGTTCAGAAAAGGGGAAAAACCGGGGATTCCCTGGAGCTGATTCATTGCGGAAAAATCGGGGGGGGAGAACCCTTTAAAATACTTTTTGGGAAAGACCAAGAGGTGACGCGGCATGAAAAGGAAGGCAGCGTGAGAAAGGCGCTTTAGCCAAAGGACGCCCTGGAAGAGAACGACGCGTTAGTCCAGAAGAGCATCAACGGGGGGGAGATCGACCATAAGGGGGGGAGAAGGTTGTTGACTACGTCGTATGAGGGACACCTCCGGGGGAAGGAAGGTGGCCGAAATGGTTTCCGTCAAGAAAAAAAGAAAATTCGTGTTGTCAGAGTTGTCGAAAGGAAAAAAGCAGCAGGCGCAATGTTAAAAAGGGGGGGGGGGAGGTTCCTCAAGAAAAAAAAAGAGGAGTAGCACCCTGAACCGGAAAAGTGCGACGCCAGAATGGACGGCGCGAAAAGGGACCATGTCAGAATAAAGAGGGGGGGAAAAGAAATTTCCGTGGGAGGGGAAAAAGAAAAGGGTCGAGTAATCAACTGTTCGTCCCAAGGGGACCAGCTCGAAAACCCGGTCGATTGACCTGTCAAAAAAGGTAGACAGGAAAAGGAACGAAGCGGAGGGGGGTGAATGTACTCGTCCACGCAAGGTCTGTCCAGAGGGTGTCGCAAACAAGGAGGGACGGGGGACCTTCGAGGGTTATTGGGAATATACTAAGGTTAAGGGAGATCCTGCTCAGAGAGTCGGTGCGGGAAGTGGAGAAGGAGTGCTGTCTTTGGGGGGTGTTGGTAGGGAGCCCGATTCGCAAAGGGGGAAGATTGGTTGAAAGGGTAGTCTCATCGAGGGGGGGAGAAAACATCTCCATTGGGAAAAGAACTAGACAAAGCGGCGGGGGGGAGGGGTTCTCTTTAAAGGAGGTTGGGGGGCTGGGAAAGGGGTCGGAAGAGGGAGAAGATCCTCATGCAAAGGACTTCGACGAATAAGCCTGGAGAAGGGAGTGCCCGTTGGGATCCATTTTTATTCCTGAAACATCGAAGACAGGAGCTCGGACCAGACCATTCTAGGGAAAATTGTGTGGGAGGAAGGAAAAGAGGTTGAAGGGCTGTCTTTGGCTGATTCAGGTCAAGAGGTATGGGGGGGGGGGTTCGGACGGGGAACCGCCTAGGGAAGGGGAAAAAAAAAAGGAGCACCTCTACATGAGGGGAAAAAGGGGGGTGCTTCTTGCTACGGGAAGAGTTGAGGGACAGGTGTATAGAGGGGGGGGGGGGGGGGGGAATGATTCCAAAGGAAGGAAGAGACTGGTGATCCCCTATTTAGAGAGTCAATCCCGCGTCGCTATAAAAAGAAGGCGACGTTACGGTGGGGGGCTGGGAGGGGGAAGGGAAGGGGATATTATTGAGGAGTCTTATTAAGGAGGGACATGAGGAAATCCGGAGAGGAGACTCCGAAGAAAAAAAAAGGAGGAGGGATGACCAGAGCTATATTCAAGAAACATCTTCGCTATTGCTAGGAAAGTCAGCAGAGCCTGAATTAGGACGAAAAAGACAGCGCAGGGAAAAAAAAAAAAAAAGCCTCAAATGAGGAAAAACCGTCACTCTTCTCTAAAAGCCTCGCTTTGAAGGGGGAAGCTAAATAGGGGGAATCAGCTACTGGGAGAAAGAATTCCTGCAAGAAGGAAAGAGGAAAAAAGTCATCTAAATCCCATCAATCATGCCAGGAGTCCTCATTAAGAGGGGGGCGCGATCTTGGTAAGGCGGGTGTCCGACCACAACAAAGGAAAATGTTAACATCATCGCCAGAGACAGATGGTCTTACTCTAAGCGGAAAACAGTTTAAGGGGGAAGGAGACTATTCTTCGAGGGGGAAGCAGTTTATACATTCTCAATCCAACGGGAAGAAAGGAGGACCGCCATTAGGTGATTCGGGAAGGGGAGAAAAAGGATTCAGGAAGAAAAAAAGGACGCCTCCCTCAATGACATCCAATAGTCGGAAAGGGAGTAAAAATAACAAGGGGGGCGAAGTTTACAGGGGAAAAGGAGGGTACACTTCATCTATAATTCATTCTGAACCAAAGGAATGTGGGGGGTGCGAATCGGGATATAAAAAACTACCACCGAAAAAGAAAAAAATCAAAAAGGAGGCAGCATCTTCTCTCTAAAACCTAACAGGAAAGAACCTAACAAGAGGAAAAGGGAAAACAATTTCTATGGTGAAGATGTACCTAACTTGCGTGGAGGTAATCGCGTTAACAGAGAAGTCAAAACTTCAAAAAGGGAGGGGGACGCCAGGGGGGGAGCAGTCATAATTTCTCGCTGATTCACCGGGAGAAAGGGGGGCCTAGCAACAGAAAAAGGGGGGGGGTATGGGAAAAAAAAAAGGCTAAAGGATTTACTCCAAGGGGGGGCGCCCGACCAGCAATGCTGGCCACACTACACATGAAGGGTACGTTCAAGGTCTTCTGGATGAGAAGCAGGGGAGCGAAAGGGACAAAGCGGCAGGGCAGAATAATGGTTGAACCAAAAAGAATGGCGCAAAAGGGACTGATTTCGACGGCAGCGCTGCGTCAAGGGAGCACGAAGGGTCGAGTTGATAAAGAAACTGGGGGGGTAAAAAAAAAGGAGGTAACTCAAAGAAGGGACCTAATTCCGGAACTCCCAGAGGAGCTGAGGAAGAAAGACTACGGGGAAGAAAAAATCATTGTCAGTGGGAGAAAGAAAAAGGATGCACTCTGCTCAAAGCGAATGGGCCGCGAAAAATTCTTTTCTGGGGGGAATGGGAGGAGAAAGGTTGCGGGCGCGGACATCCACTGCCGAGAAATGGGGTGCTTAACCCGGGGGTGGTGTGAAAGGGAAGAATGGTTACCTGGGAAGGGGGTGGTCCTCACTCACGCCATTTTAGGTGTCATCAACCCAAAGGAAAAAAGGGGCCGATCTACCTTTGAAAAGAAAAAAAGAAGGTCTTTTGGAGGGGAAAAGGCCAATTTTTATAAAGCACCCGGCGCGAGTGTCTTCTCTGGAGGGGAAAAGGTCAAGGGGTTAAAAGGGATCTTTGAGGGGGGGGGGCTCTTTTCCTTCCGAACGGTAAGATCCTTACAAAAAAAGCCTCTCTTTCAAGGGAAAGGGAAAAGGAAAAAGAGTTTAAAGTGAGAGGGGATCTCTCAACGTAGAGGAGAAAAGAGAACGGGGGGCAATCAGGGAGCTCCAAAATGTGGAGGGGGGGGGGAAGGCTTTTTGTCCGAGAATAATGAATCTCCCGAAAAACAAACCATGCCGGCAGGTCACCGAAAAAAAACAAAGCCAAAGAAAAAAGGAACAAAAGGCGAAACTCCATCTCCGAACTTTCTATATCAAGGAGGGTGGATAACCGAAACAGAGATGAAAAAAAGAAGGGAAAAGGGGTGTATGTACAGGAGGAAAAGGGATTCTCATAAAAGGGGGTCTTCCACCGATCCGGCAAACAGAGCCATACGGAAAGAGGTGGACAGAAAGGGGGAAAAAGTAATGTCGCGGCAGGGAGGTGAAGGGCGTCTTATCCAGGGCGCCACCCGTTCCACGAATAGACCATGAATACTTGAACAAAAATGGAGGAGGGGGAAAACCTTACGGAAAAGGGAAGAAGGGGGGGCTCTTTATCCACTTACAACGTTTTTCAGAGGGGGAGATGAGGCCTCGACACGGGAGGGGACTTCAGAGGGAAAAAATATACTGCTCCTGTTGGTGAGAGAAAAAACGTCCTCTCTTTCAAAAAGCTAAGGAAAGAGAAGAGGGGACGGGAAAAGGACTCATTCTAGGGGTTCCGGAAAGATCCGGAATGCCGTTTTTCGAAAAAGATGCAGGACCAAAAAAAGGAAAAAGGCGCGCCGCGGGGGGAGGGGGGGAGCATTTTGTCTTTCCAAGTAGACCCGAAGAAATCATTGCTTTGCGACATGGGGGCTGGAGGGGCGTATACTCGGGGCTTAGGGGTGTTTGGCAATACAAGAAGTTGCGTCCGAGAGTGCAAGTAGAAGAGCGAGAGAAGCAGAACCCCCCTGAATTGTCACCAAACTGAAAAAGAAAAATGGAGCATCGTACTGAAAAAAAATGGTATAGGGGGAAATGCCAAGAACGTTCTGGAAAGAGGGGGGACGCCACCATCGCCAATGGTGATTATTTATTTCCTAAAGGGGGACGGTTGTCTCAAAAGAAGATGGCTGTCAAGGAGGGCTGCGGTTGGGGGGGGGAAAAGGGGAATGTTTTTTCTAAGGCTTCGCACCTATCACAGTGGGACGGAAAGGAAGTGCAGGCTCGCGCAAAGGGGAAAAAAAGTCAATTAGAAAGAGAAAAGAGGGGAATTTAGGTCCTTACCAGTCTAAGATTGTGTGCTGTCTGGAAAAAAAAAAAATGAGGTTCGGCTGACAAGACGACACCGAAAAAAAGGGAGGTGACAATCATACCAGAGAACAATTGCTTCGCAGAGTGTAGAGTCTGAGCAGTATCAAAAAAAATCGAGAGAGGAAACAGGGTTAGGAGAAAGAAAAGGTCCCTGCATCTATTCAGGAAGTTCTCTGCGCTCAAGGAGCCTTTGGCTTGATCATTGAAGTATTGGAAGGTAATACCAAGAAGGAGGGGAGTACAATATCTCTCAAAATACTTCCTTCATTGTTCGAGGGCTACTGGCATCTTTCGGGGGTCGGGGGGATGGCGTCATTCATTTGGGGGCTCGCTCTGGGAAAGGGGAGCCCTTCCAATCCCCTCGTCAAAGGGGGAAGGATCATGGCGCAGAGAAGGGGGAGGGGGGTGCATTGCGGAGAGGGGGGGGGGGGGAAGAAATGAATTAAATCGGATTAATTGCGTGGGACGGATCTTGATCGCGCCGAGTAAGGACTAAAACCCCAAGGGAGGAGAAAAAGAAGGAAAGGTCAGTGAGAATAATAAACCAAAAAAAGAAAGGAAGAAAGGGATTCATGAAAATCCAACTCCATCCTCGCCCGCATGTCACAAAAAAGCCATCAGAGTCAATAATCCCGTCAACTGCCGGGCGAAATGAGGGGATTGAGGCAGGAAAGAGGGGGAGAAAGAGGCATACGGGGTTCACGCCAAAAATTGCTTCCAGGAAGCTTCACACCGGAGAGGGAAAAGGGACAAAGGAGGGCCTCATGGAGGGGGAGCGCTCATTTTAACTCAGAAGGGTCTTCAATTCGAACCCAAAGGGAAAAAGGAAATGATCATAAAAAAAAAGGAGCCTCCAGCAAGGGAAAAGGAATATCGGCAAGGAAAAAAGGATTCTCTAATTTTCTGGCAAGATCGATGTTTTTGCGGAATCGGCGCCTTCCTCAAAAAGGGATCAAACGGGGTAAAGGGGACGGAGAGGTGAGGAGATCAGTCGAAGCCAGGGGAAAGACGATGACCGCATCAAGGAAAAAAAGTGACATAAAAGGGATCGTCACAGGTAAAAAGAAGAAGACCCCCACGAAGAGGGGATCTTTCTACTTTTGGGGCTATGTTTCACGGCAGCGATCAGCATTCCTTCCAGGAGGTGGGATAGGGGGGGAAAAAAACATCAAAAGTGATCACACAAAAAAGCCCCCACAAAAAAGGACAGCATCTTCGTGAGGGAGAGAAGGTCCAAAAAAAGGGGGAAACCTTATCCTCTGAACTCCGAAAGAGAAAAACCTTTCTCATGGTGGCCAGGTACCCTGTGAGGTGGGGGGAGGGGAAAAATACCCTCGCAAGGATGGTCATGGAGAAAGGGCGTAATCCTCCGTGGGGGGGGAAAATCCACCAAAAGAATCCGCGGGGGATAGAAGACTCGTCAAAAAAAAGGGGAGAACGATGAAAGTTACGAAGAAAGAGGTCTAAAGAGATGAGAAAAAAAAATTATACGGGCCCGTTTCTCGGAGCTTCTTCGCAGCAATTATGAACGGGGAAGGTATACTTAAATATGCGTAGTGCTGGAGGGGGCGCACAAGAAAGCAGGGGAAGGAAGAATGTGAAGAATAGGGAGCTCCTACACCACTCATTTCATGCTTGGAAGGAAACAAGGAAGGAGGAGTAAATCAATCGGCGTGGATGCAATCCTGGGTGCAAGAGGGAATGCAAGGGAGAGAATGGATGTGGGAGAAAAAGACCATACTCTTGCAAATCCACTAAATGGAAAAAAAGCAGGGAAAAAGTTCTCCGACAATCAGGGGGTATGGGTCTACATCTCCCATTAGGGCCTCCTTCCTTCAAGTAGGGACTCGACAGTGGAAATGAACTGGGGGGGAAAAGAGGAGGGGGATCTATTTTCCCGGGGGGGGGAACCTCTAGGAAATCCGAATCTGGAGGAAATAAGAAACAGGGATTACACCGGGGGGGGGGGGGTGGGAAAACAAGAATATTCATTTCTGTGACCTTTGCAAAAAAGCGGTACGTAAAGGTTAATTTAGAAAAGGATTCATCAACCCACGGGCCTGTTCGGAGAAACGTGGTTTGTCGGAAAAATTAGAGGATTGTAGGGGGTTACCCCCTGGGGGAAATTGTGATTAGGTAAGAACCTCAGCTGAGGGAAAAAAGGGGAGGTTCTCCCAGGGAAAGGTTTTCCTGTCAATAGTTTGAAAAATGGGGGGGGGGGGGGTTCGGGGGTAAGGAAGGGAGGTTGGAGGGGGATTCCTTCCAGGGTCCCAAAATCATGAGACAAAAAGAAACTCTTTGGGGCAGAAGGGAGGAGAATCTTAAGTGAGGGAGGCTTCCCTTCTTTGAACAACACCAATCTTATTATTAGAGAGATCAGCTTTAAAGAGACTACACGGAGGAGGGGGGGAGTTTTGATTGAAGGCGGGGGCCCATCGCTGCGGAGTATTCCCTCCCTCCCACCACGCAAGGGCCTTTAAGAAAGAACCCCCCCCCGGAGGACTTAAAAGGAAAAAAGGTTCCTCCTTGCGGAAAGCCCTCACTCGTCTAGCAGGATCTAGATAAAAAATTGGACTTGGAGAAAAGACCATACACCGAGGGAGGGGGTTTCCTTATATCTCCCTGGTGTGATGGGTTCTGCAGGATAACATAAAGGGAAGCCCAAAGGAAGGAAGGGGGGCCCAGAGAGGGTCATACACTTCCAACCGGGGGAAATTAATGTTCGCAGGAAGGGAGAGTTCGGAGAGAAAAGAGTTCGCGCAAAAGAAAAATCGAGCACGGGTGGCCATCCAATGAATGTGAAGGCCATTCTAGGGTGGGAAGGACCGGCTGCAAGAAAGGGGCGAGGAGCAGGGAAAGGATTTTCTTGATCAGCTATTCGCGAGATTCACAGGGGATTAGATGGAGGGGGAATTCTTGAGTGAGAAGGGGGGGGAAGGACTTCTAATTCAAAAGAATCCACTCTACCTTCCGTGAAAATGGAAGCATGAGCGTTCTGGGAGAACTGGGGGGGGGTGAGGAAAACGAAGAGGGGAAACGATGGTCGTCCCACATCCTCAATTCGCCCGCTGGAGGGGTTAAAAGGGAATGTCAAAGAAAGACAAAAAAAGGGAACGTATCCAAAGAATGGGAGGGAAAAAAAATTGCTGACGTCCAAAAAAAGGTTCTTCATAATCGCTTAGACAGGGGGAAAGAAATGTCCGTTGGGAGAACGATAAGACAAAGGGAAGGGCGGCTTATATATAACAGAAAAACCCATCGAGAAAACCAAACTTCTTATGGGAGGAGGATTCAGAAAGGGATAGTGGAAGGAAAAAAAACGTTATTTCTCATAATGGGGGAGGCACCATCGCATGGGTTAGTATTTTCCTAAGGAGGTTTCCGTGTGTCACGAAGGGACGCTCGAGGCCCAAAGAAACAGTGGCGTGCATGTGTTATCAATGGGGAGTGTTGTTTTCAGGGGAAAATCGCAAGGAGGGGAAGACTGAAGTTTCATGAGGAAGAATCGCTTCCTTCCACATAAATTCAAATTCGAACGGAACAGCGGGGGAGTAGGTCCTTACCGGGAAAAATGTTTTCTGGGGAAAATGGGTGTGGGGGGGGCTTCTTCTCGGGGGAGAGGTAAAACTGGTTCGACTGACGAAGAAACTCTGCACGGAGAGCTCACGAAAATGAAACAGGGGGGGAGAGGTTTCGCCTGTATCAAACGGAGAAAAACATCTAATCGTCTCTCTCCAGACCATTGCCACTTGTTGGGAAAAAAAAAGGAGAGTCATAAAGGGCCGAAGGGGGAAAGATTTGGAGGAGAGGCTGATCATTCCTGTCAGGACTTTAAGACCCCTCCTGAAGTGGAATGATCTCGAAAAAAAGAAATCTTGAAAATGGGAAAGGGGGGCATATTTGACATGGGGTTAAGAGTTTATCTCTACTTGCGGAGGGGGGGGGGAAAATGATTTCACTGGCCGTCGCGCAGAAATATTGTAGAAGGACATCCCCTCGTCGAAGGGGACGCTCGAGGCATAAAAAGCGAGGAAGGGCTTCTTGTTGAAATGGGGAAACGGGGGAGTGGATTTTCATGAATTCACATGAGGGGGGGGGTTTCCATGAGCAATCGCCTGAAGAAGGAAAAAAGAGAGAGACAACAACAAAAAAGGTAAAAATAACTTACGAAAATAAAGGAAAGGAAAACAACTCCCTAATAAAAAAAATCCATCAGCCGGCCCTGGCAACAAAAGAAAAAACCAGAGGAAATCCCTGAAAGGCACGTCGAAGCAAGAGGCTAAATAGGGGAGAAAAGGGGGGGGACGGCCAGTGAAAAGAACAAAATGTTTCCTGCCGCCCGTAGAAGAGGAAAATCCCCAGCAAGGGAAACAACAAGAAAGAAATATTGGAAGCCGAAAAGAGGGGTCTTCAAGTCGAAGGAAATGATCCAGCAAAACGAACCAGCACTACAAAGAAAAAAGATGGGGATGAAAAATAAGGGGTTTCTCTAAGGGGGTGCCGGGGAAAAGGGGTGGTCTGCAGGGGGGCTAGACAAGAGAAAAAAAGGGGGACCCTTTAGCTCCGAGGGAGCGGGGGTGATGGGGCACCTTCTAAACAGGGAAAGAGAGTCCTAAAGAAGAGGGCACAAAAAGAAGGAGAGACAAATTTCGAACTACGTTCACCGGGAAGAAAAGCAAAACTCGCTGGGAAAGAAGGAGATGTTCACGAGCGAACCATCAGCCCTGAGCTGTGATATTTGCGATCGGGATAGGGAACAAAGAACCCGGGAGAGGGAGGAAAGCCACTGTAAGGGGAACATCTGCATATCATAGCGAAAAAATGACCGTGGAAAAAATCTAATGTAAAAAAAGGGGGAGATTTTGCCGGATTTGACATAACGTGCGGAGTAGGGAATCGGGGGAGAGACAGAGGAGGTGGCCGAGGCGCCGGGGAATAAGCCAGTTTGGGGAGTAAATCTGCGCAGTGTGGGAAAAGTGTTATATAAAGAGGGAGCTACCCGTTTGATTACTCCGAAACGGAACTTGTATTGGTCCAAAAAAAAAGGGTAGATACAGGGAGAGGAAAAAAATTAGCGGGAGGGGGGGCGCGAAAAAAAAGCTGGCGGCGCAAGCAGGAGAGTTCATTTTCGGGGACGGCTGGCTGGCGGAAAACCAAAGGGAAATTTTAGCCAAAGCGGCAGGTGCTTCTGGGGGGGGAGGGGTCCTCCATCTGCGGAAGCACCCTCATTTCAGGCGGAGACAGTCAAACCAAACTATACATGCTTCAAGGGAGTGAAGAGGTTATGGGGGGGTCCTATTCGACGTCGAAAAAAGCGGAAAAGAAAGAATGTTCTGGGCGGAAGAAGACGCCCAAAAGGGGAAGGGAAGGCTATGGAAAACTCTCTACTGAAAACTTTCGAAGACATCATTTGGGGGTACAGAGCCAATTATAAAGTGCCGCCGGGGAAGTCTACGTGCACATCTTCTGGGGGGGGAACATTGTCTCTATTTTCACGGTTGGGGAGAGGGGAGCCTTGGGGGAGTATAGAAAACGGGAAAGGGTCTTAAACAAAGGGGGGGGTTGATGACAAGAGATTAGTTACCTTTGGCCCGTATAAAAAATAAGCCCAGAGGGGGGGCAAAACGCCCAAGCCAAAGAACCACCTGGTGCGATCGCGGGGGGCTTTTTTCGGGAAACATCTTTGTTTCTGGGGTTAATGAAACACTTGCCAATGGGGGAACGACAGGGGGTCGCAGGAGGAGCCTGGATTTTCCCGGAAAATCGTTTCTGTGGTGGGAGGGGAAAGGAGGAAGGGGTTTTGGTGGGGGGTCTGTAATATGAAGCATCTCTTGCCAAAAAAGAAAAATCAAAGTCAACGAGGGGAGGAACCGGAGTGAAGCGGGAGGAACGGCGTTATCAGATCAAAATACAACTGATTATTAGTCAAAGCGGGAAGAGAATTGCATAGAGAAGCACGCAAAAAAGAAAAATAGGGTTTGATGTCCTGAGGGGGCCAGCGGGACTTGTAGGGAGCACTCCTGGTAAGGAAACCACGCCCATTGGGCCTTAAGGGGCCTCACCCAAAAAAAAGGAAACGGAGGTCGAAGAAAACTGGGGACACTTGAAATGGCTCAACTCCATCGACCATCTATTTTCTGAAGTAGTGGGGGGACGTTTTTCATAAACCAAACACCCTCGAGTGTTCTCCAACACGGGGGTCAGGAGACTTTTGGGGGGGGGAAAAGCTGGGCGCTGGGGGAGAAAAAAAAAATAAAAAGGGGGGAAGCCACCTTCGGCAAAGGGAAAAGAGCCAATACCTTAGGAAACCCCTTTTATACAATGGGTCGCGAAAAGGGGGGTCACGTAAAGGAAAGGGCCAGCGGGGAAAAAAAAAAAACCCGTGCCACGAGGTTCATCCAAGAATGGGAGAGTAATGAGAATTGGGTCGGCACGCGGGTAGCGTTATAAAAGGAAAAAAAGGAGGGGTCTTCTCCCTTTTGGAGAGTTATGCCCTCTCTCAGGATTGGGAAGTACCGGCTTCATGAACATAAGGGAAAAAAAGGGGGGGGAGAAGTCGATATGAACAGGAGGGAAGAAAGGTGATCCACTCGACCTTCGGGGGAAAGCTTATCGGCTGGTTGAGGAAAGAAGCCGGAAATGCAGGGGGCTCCACCGGACAGGAAAGATCACACAGCAGCAGAGGACGACCGCTTTTGGAAAATTTTTATTTCCGACAGCCAGCAGCATAGTGAAGGGGAAAACTGAACGTATCCAAAAAGAGAAAGGGAGGGCGGCTGCTAAAAGGGCCAGGGAGGGGGCTTATAATCTCTGAAAAGGTCCTTTTCGTTAACCAAGAAGAAGAAAAAAGGGTAGACGAAAGGACACAACAGAGGAAGGTTCACCAACGGGCGGATGAGGGGCGCATCGGACTGAAAGGAAGCTATTCCAAGAAGAAAGGGAAGTCCAAAAACAAAAAAACACCCCCCAAAAAACGGGGAGGGGAAAGTCTCCATGGTGACCTTAGGTTTATGTATTCCTCGGAAGTGTCGCATATGCTCTCGAAGATGAAAGGGTCCCGTGGGAGGATGAGGGACTAGGGGGGGGGGGGGGGTTTTTTCTGGGGGAGGAGATTCGCCCTATCAGGAGGGAGTTCCATGAAAGGGTCTCATCGAGGCAGAAAAAATTCAAGGAAACAAAGGAAGTTTGATTTAGGTAAGGGCTAATCTCGTTTGTGCTGGGATAACAAAGTGGAAGGGGGAGACCTACTCATTGAGTAAAAAAGGGAGATTCTACATGAGGGTCCATTTCTATCTCAAGAACAGTTGGATCCGGTTGAGTCATGAGAAGGATCCACAGACGAGGAGGGAAAGAGGCCAGACCATTATAGAATCCAAGGTTTTCCCTTCGAGAACCCCTCTTTTGCGCAGAGATGTTTATGGAGACTGGGATGTCCGGGGGAAAAATGGGAAACTTTCAGAAAACCAAACGGATATTTCCCAAGAAATGCTTCTTCCTTGTGAAGGGAGAAGGAGAGGGCTGGGAGCAGAGAAAAAGTTGAAGCAGGAAAGGGGGGGGGGAAAATGCTTTCACTGGGCCGTCGGGGGGGATGGTGATCACCTATTTAGCGAAAAAAAAAGCGCGTCTGCTTCCGGCAGAGAAAAAGGGGTGAGGGAGGGTCCCGATGGCGGACGTGAGGAGGGGTGGCATTGCAAAAGGTTGTCGGATTCCTGGAGGGGGGGTTAAAAAATATCCTATCTTTCATTCGAGGGACTCACAACCACAAAAGGGAGGAAAAAGAGAGTTACTCGCGCGAAAGAAGAGAAGGCGATTGGGTACTCATGAAAGGGAGTCATTAAATCCAATCCATCAAAACAATGTCACAATAAGCCACTCCGCCAGAGGGAGGCTCATGCCCGGGAGGATTAATCGAGAGCGGGACCGAGGATGAAAAGGAATAGAAGCAAAATCAAGTTTCACCAAAGCCCGTAGAGCTTCATCACAAAAAAAAGACCAGCAATAGCCCGTCGCAAGAAAAAAAATTAAAAGGACGACATTAAAAACGAGGGGGGGGGGGATCTCCGGAGGAGATCCTGACCCCCAATACCGGAAAGAGGCTCCTCCCAGACGGAACAACAGAGGGGATAAAAGGCGAGGGAAAAGGGGGGGGATGGCCTGAGCGCCGAGGAGAGGATGTTTTGCGCAGTTTTATAAAAGGAACCAAACGGAGGGGAAAGGAGAAGCCATGGAAGGAAAATTGTGGAGTCTGAAAAGGGAAAAAAACCCCCCCCGAACAAGGTGGAAAAAATTAGTTCGTAGCCCGCGCCCATGAAAAAAAAAAAAAAAAAAAACAATATCGGGGGTTTAAAAGGACCTAAAAACCGCTTTGTCTCGTTCGGAAGGTGAAAATTTCGATGTTCACGCTGTAGAGAAAAAACCACTGACTGTGAGGGGGGGGAGACTTATCTGAAGAAAAAACATCAACAAAAACCTTTTAGCACAAACGAAGGAACCTTTCCATGGAAGAATCCTTCACTTCTCAACGTTCCCCTTCTGTAGTTGAATACCTAAAAGGAAGGGTGAAAAGGGGGGGGAGATTTTGCCGACACAAAGGTGGACATAACGTGCGGCGCGTACATAATAAAAGAGGAGGGCAGTCCCGAGGAGAAGAAAAAAAAAAAGCCATTTGGTGACCAGGAAAAGAGGGACAGGGGGCGTCTCGTCAGCCGCTTCTACCCGGGGAAAAAAGATTATTACTAAAGAAAAAAGGGGGGGTTTTCCAAAACAGCTGGTAAAGCATTATACTGCCCCTAGAAGGGCGCCTTAGGATGCGTCTCAAGAGATGAATCATGGGAGGAACGGGGGATTTCTGAGGAAAAAAAGGAAATTTTCGAAGCGGCGGCGCCTTGCTGCTGGGTGGCTCAGGTGCAGAAAAGGAGAGAAGGAGTCGCAAAAATAAAAAGGTCATGCTGAGGAGAAAAAGCCGCTCATCTTCCAAACGAAGGGAATTTCGCAAATCCGCATAACCATGGTGCAAGGGAGGCGGAAAAAGATACCTCAAGAATGGAGTCGAATTACTCCTTACGGCGCTCTTGCCTAAAAAAAAAGAACCACAACGGGGGAAGGACACATTAGATAAAAAAAAAGGTTCACTCGGACAAAATCTACCTTTCCGAAAAGTCACATTCTTGATGAAAAAAATTGGCCTGGATGAAAGGGGGTCGACGGAAAGGGGGAGCGGGATCCTACCGGAAGAAAAGCCGCTAACATTTAATTGTCGGGAGGGAAGGGGACCTTAACACGAAGATGAAGGGATTGGGTAGCGTTGGGGCGGAGAAAAAACAGCTTTTAAATGAAGCAAGAAAACCCACATTCATCCACCAAAGGAGAACGACTTTTTGGAGGACAAAGGCCCGCTGTTTCGGGGAAGGGATGAACACGCCCATTGGGAGATCCTCACCATCGAGAGGAAGAGCTGAGTTTAAAAAAACTTGGTTCCTGTGCCCTCTAATGAATTTTTTCTTTTGTCTCGGGTTCATGGGGAGGGGGATTGGCTGAAAAAAAAAACTGCTTTCCAAAAAGCAGGGAGCACCATCTAGGGGGGGTCTATCCGGAAAGAGAAGAGGCCCGGAGGGAGAACTCTGCAAAAAAAGAAGAAAAGGGATATCACGCCCGTGAATCGCACTTAAGCATCTCTTCCAATATGGTTCATTGGGGGGGGGGGGGGGGGGACGGACTGGACAAAAAGGAATCTGACAGCAAACACCACTCCCATTCAGAGCCCCAACCTAAAGAAAGAAGTTCATGTCAGCAAGAACGGACCAAGACAGAGAAAACGCGAGGTGCGCTCGAACCAATTGGCCTTGGAAACAGCGAGGGAAAAGAAAGGGTCGAAGGGGAAGATCGTCCTTTTGGGTTGGAGGGAAGGCGTGCTCTCGAAGGGTCGTTCCACCGATCCGGGGGGAAAAAAAAAAAAAAGCCAATAACGTAAAAGAGGATGTCATAAGGGGGAAATTAAATTTTGAGGAAAAAGCTTTTATTTGATCCGCGCATCGGGAGGCGAAAACCCTTTACAAAACGGAAGCCTGAAAGGGGTGGAGGGAGAGCGTCCATTCGCGGAGCCGGACGCAGAATTTTGCTCTGTAGCCACTGGAAATTTCTTCGCACGTGGTTCAGCGGGGGAGAGCAAAAAGGAAAGACTTATTGGGAGGTAACGTCTTCGACCATCCATGAGGAAAAAGGGGACGCTTCGATATTCAAAAAAGGAGTGAAGAACTCTAATGTAAGGAAGTACCTTGGCGAAGAAAAAGAAAAAAGGACCTTAAATGACGTGGTAACCAACTCCCGGCGCGCCTATTGAGACAACACATCATCAAGGATGAAGGGGAGGTGCGATACCAAAAAAACACCCCAAAAAAAAAAACGGAAAAAAAAAAAAACCCCCACAAAAAAAAAAACCCTCATTTCCATCCAGAAAGAAAGTAAAAAACTGCCCTTAATCAAAAGCCAGTGCGTGGCTGAAGAAAAGAGTGGAGAAGTATCCTCGGGCTTTATAATCGGGGGAGACAGCTGTTTTTGGGGGGGGGAAGGACCTAGATTTTTCGTTTCCTCAAAGGGGGGAGAGAAAAACCTGAGAACATGCTCGGGGGCGGGAAAAAGCTGTCCTCCTCCCTGGAAGATCGTGACTGGAAAAAAGGGTACCTCGATTACCGAGAAACTATTTCAGGCAGTTGGTCGGAACATCGCCAGGTGGAAAAAAGGGTAATTCCTTACGGGGGGCCGTTGTCGAAGAGGGCGCTAGGAGAAGCCCGGACCGTGGAGGGGGGCGTGCTGCTGTTTGAGGAATGTTGTTTCTAGGAAGAAATGACTCACCGAGAAAGGATTTGGGTTAGGGGTTATGGATCGCTGGCCCTGGGGACTTCAAATAAACGAGACAAAGAAAAGGATGGAAGGTCCGGGAAGCAGAGTAGAAAAGAGGTGGGCTGGAAGTAAGGGGCGGATTGGGTCTGAGGGAAGACCGACTCATTCAGTTCTACTTTCTCACAGCATCCCGAGAGGGGGACCATTTCTTCTATCACGGGAAAAGGTGGATAAGAAAGACTGTATCCCCCTGCAAAAAAATCGACCTCCGAAGCGCGTCAGCCAGACGAACAGAAAAAGCGATCTAGGTCAAGCCCATAGGGGCGCTGTCGCTGCTTTTAGAAAGGGCATCCCTTTCCAAAGTCTCCTTGGAAGAAACCCGCTGCGAAAAAAACATGATTAGGAAGAAAGGGGTGCTGCTGTCTACGGGGATTTCCTATCCTTTAAGAAGGGAGGAAGGGGGGGGTGAAATGTCTGGACAACGGGACCCGGGTGAATCCCGACGTCAAAACATGCGCTCCGGCCTAGGAAGAAGATGGTGGGGGGGGGGGGGGGGGGGGGGGGGGGGGGGGGGGGGGGGGGGGGGGTGAGACGGTTGGCCATTGCCTTGCAAAATTCCCTTCGGCTTAAGGGAGTTGGAAAGAGAACAGAGACGGTATCTGCAAGGAGGCGCGAGATAGACTCACCAAAACAAAAAGGATTCCTCGCGCGAATCCAGTAAGCGAGGTTACAAAAAGTTCTTAAATCCAATCCAAGAGAATGGAAAAAAGAAAGAAAATCCTCCAGAGGGAAAAGAAAACCGTAAAACGCAAGCGGGAAGGGGGAAGGCGCCTCTCTGCCGATGGGATTGAGGGGGAGAAATAGGTGATCCCCCAAGAGGGGTTCCACCCAACAATTCCGAAAAGGAAATTCATCACCTTCCGGGCAACCAGGCACTAGAAAGGGGAGAAAACGCATTCATGGCGGTGCGCTCTCTTTTAAAGAAGAGTCAGTCGAGACCAAAAAAGAAAGGAAATTATCAGAACGAGAAACCAAGAGCCAGGGAAAATGACTCTATCCGGCAGGGAACAAAGGGATCTCACTTGGAAGATCTGGGGGGAGGGTTTGCAGCGGGGTGGAGAAAGACAAAAACAACTTCATCAGTTAGAGTACCGCCATGGCCGGCGAAGAAAGGTTCTGCAGTCTAACAAGACGAAAAAAGTTCTTCGGAAAAGGACGCAAAAAAAAAGAAATGACATCCCATAGGAATTTTCAAGGGGGGGAAAACCCACGCCGCTTGGGAGGGAGAAAGACTTTGAGGTGAAAATGGCGGTGCACAAAAAAAAAGATTATACATCATCATTCCTGGAATGATATGTTTGCTCATCGAAAAGAAAAAAATCCAGGGGCAAGCCTAAGCCCGCTGTCCAAGGGATTTCTAGAGGGGAGAAAAAAGAGGGGGTTAAATAAATAACATAAAGGTCCACAAGGGGACAAACACCATTATTGACATAACTGGGAAATAGGTAGAAGGAGACAGCTCTTCAGTGCAAAGTCCTATTAGAATCTTATCCAGGGGGAAATTTCCCAGGAGGGGGAAGCTGGGGTCATCAGAGGCTACCCGTTCTGACAATCTTCTATCACTGGAAGGGGGGAAAAAAAATCTTTCTAAAGGATGACCTAGTAGGGGGGGAAGGGGTCAAAGAAAAAAGGCTTTCTGTCGCAAGCAATGATGGGACGTTCATCATTGGGAAGGCTTTCTTGAGGAAAAGAAAAAAAGGGTCCGCACAAAAAGAAGAAAGGAAAGGTTTTTTATCGCAAAAAGGGCCGCCATCGGAATCGTTTGGCGCACACTCATGGGGGGTCTACTGCAAAAAAAGAATGTTAGGGGCTAGTGGATCATCCCTAAAGGGGGTGCATATCGACGGAGGGCAGAATGGATGGTCTACGCAAACAAAAGGACTGCTGGGAGTCTATTGCCGAACAGAAAAAATCTCGGGAAAGTGAGGGAACTTGGCTACCAGAGAAAAGGGAGTGCACGCTGCCGGAAAAAAGCTCATGGCCTCGAAGGAAAGTCTTTGATGGAAAATTATATGGGGGAGGGGCACTGTTTGTGCGAAGGGGGAATGTGGGGAAAAGGGGAGCCTCACTAGACTAACAAGTTCCTCTCAAAATAAGTTCGTGAAGGAGAAAAAAGATTAAAGGTATTGGCTCTGAAATTGGCCGATCTGGGAAAATCGCCCAAAGAGTTTTGCAAAAAAAACGCAACCAACAGCCATCCACCGGAGATCGACCGTGGATTGACACAATAATGGGTACAGGGGAGGGAGTATGACCAGGCCAATTGGTATTCGCTTCCGAATCGAAAAAGCGAGGGGGGGGGTCCTCAAGGTTCCAACGGCCTTTCCCCGGAATTCCCTCGTTGCGTTTGGGGTCAGGTGGGGGCTGGTGTGAAAGCTTCCCTTTTGGTGTTGGTCTTGAGGTCCAATAACAGAAGGGATTCCCGAAAAGCCTTCCCCTCCCCAGACAAGAGCTGCGATCGGGGGGAGATATGCACGGAGGGGGGGGACTCTAAAAATTAAAATATAGAGAATCCGCCGGGAGGAACTTCAGGGGGGGAGGGAGAAAAATATTCACTGTTGTGATGGGCCAAGTTGGGGGGGCACAGATCTTGAAGGGAATCTTCCGCAAGTCAACAAAACGGGGCTGCAGTCCCCCCTCCCCAAAGCACTGATTGGCAATTAGGGGGTCACAGTAACCACTGAGTTCTCAACCCAAAAGCAAATAGTATGTGCGTGCTACGATGGACCCAGTGGGGAAGGGGGGGGCATCACCGAAACCATACCCTCGAGGGGGAAAAAGGTTTCCCAAAAAGGTCTTCGCACTGTGGGGTATATGGGGGTCATGGAGTCTCATAAAGGTTTGAACACCTCTTCCTTCCAGAAAATGCAAATACCTCAGGGATGTCCCCCGGGTTTAAAAGTGGATGTTCGCTCAGGAGGGGACTCGTTCTGAGAAAAGCGCCATCGGCGTCTCACCCTTGGATCGAGCCAATAAGGGGTGGGGACGTCTCGCCTTCGGGGGGGGGGGGGGGCAGCCTAGGGGCATCCTTTGCTAAAGGACAAATTCTTCTGACAGCCCTAAGAAAAAGGGGGCCTCGCGCAAAAGGGGAGTGTGCGTTGAAGACCGCTTCTACCATCCAGGGAAGGGGACGACGGGGGTGGAAAAGATTCACCCAGGGGGGCGGATTGAAGAAAAAGAATTCTTTACTTTAGGGTGGGCTCTTAGGGGGGGGGCAGGTCAAAGAAAGAAAACTTTGTTGAAAAAGTCCTCTCCGGGGGAGGCCCCTTAGATAAAAAGAAGAAAAGAAAAGGGGGGGCTTGGCGAAAATGGTGGTATAAAAATCCATCCATCATCAGGGAAAGGAGGAAAACTTCAAGAGAAAATAGTGAAGAAGAGAGCGAAAAGCGTCTAAAGGGAAAGGGCGCTTTAGAGCATCTGTAAAAGTTCCGGGGGGATAGTTGTTGATTAAAACCGGCTCTCAAACCAAGACGATGGACTGGTCACCAGGTCAAATACGGAAAGATGCCTTCACGAAGAGAGGGTTCTAAGGGGGGGAAAAGACGTTATGCATGTTTGGGGCAATCTTCATGGAGTGGGGGGGGTTCTTATTCAGATCTGGAACTGGTGTCGAAAAGAGATGATCTCCCGAAGGGGGAAAACCTGACCTTGGGGAGGCTGTCTGCTAGCAGAGGGTTTTGTCTTGCGAAAAAAAGGCGCACCTAAAGTCCGACTGAATTTCATGAGGAAAAAAAGAAGGAAGTTCAACAGACGAAGGGGACACCTGGCAAAAAAAAGGGCCGGTACCGCGAAGGGGGGTGCTTGTTCCTTTAAAGATGCGTCATCGTCCTTCGAAGAGGGGAAACTGTTTCTACTGGGGGCGCCAGACCAGGAAAAAGCAGGGCTCAAGGGGGGGACAGGTTGAGTCATTAGAAGGAAAAAACAACTCGAACAAAGAGGGAGGAGAGTCCAGACACATGGGAAAGATCGAAATGGGGGGGGGGAAAAACAGGCGATGGTCAGCCCATCTTTAGGGTAGGAGCCGTGATGGAAGGGGTCTTTATTGGGGGGGGGAGGGGACTGAAAAAAAACGAAAAAAGGAAAAGATCTCGCACCGCTAAAAATTCGGCCTTAAGAGGGAACGGAAGATTTCTGGATGGAAGAGCCGTGTCTCTAAAAGAAAGGAGGGAAGGATTTTCACTGGAAGGAGAGCAAAGGGGAAAAAGATTTAGCCTTCAATCCAGAAATTTCCTCATCGGCATGGAGGGGGGGGGAAAAGGGGGGGCTTTCTGGAGTCAGGGTTGCAAAAATTGCAGGGTATGGAGGGGAAAGGGGAATTAGGGGAGGTCATTATCACTAGCCTGGATCTGGGAAGGCGAGTA
>Ga0179593_1380189_pt1 | contig 25776 bp, 35 predicted proteins | sample CZODoug2_1_08_16_FD_185931 | JGI IMG/M metagenome (GOLD analysis project Ga0179593, IMG submission 185931) | Vadose zone soil fungal communities from Angelo Coast Range Reserve, California, USA - CZODoug2_1_08_16fungal (PacBio error correction) | ecosystem: Environmental > Terrestrial > Soil >...
CGGGTGTTCACTCGGCGGTGTTTAGAGGGCCCTGGGGATCGAACGGGTGACCTGCGCGGGGGTTTCCGTGAGAGTCCGGGGCCGTCCATATGGAACTCCTGTCCTTCGGGAGGAAAGTGGGTCGCGGCCTGCACCCCGCGAAAGGAAAAACAAAGATACCGATGAAATTTACTTAAAGGCAGACGACGCCAAGCGGAATGCTGGGAGAAGGATCTTGGCACTCTGAAGACAGTGAAGGTGGAAGGATAAAGACGACAAATTTGAGTGATCGCGGAGGAAGAACCCTCGGCAAGAAAACACGAAAAATGTGGGGCCCTTTTTGACCGAAGATGGAAAAGGGACACGCGAGCTACTTAATTTTACTCGGGCATCAAAGGGGAAAGCAATGACTTCGAGGGGGTCAGTGTCGCGTAGGAAGGGACACTGTTCATCTCTTTCGAGTGGAGGGAATTCCAATGGAACCGCTGCCCTGAGTGGGGGATTAGTGGGGAAAAAGGCTTGACCGGGGGAACGTAAAAGCTCTATCTCGAATGGAGTCGGTTTTCGGGGCGGCGAGGCCGGATACATCTACGCGGAAGATTTGCCTCTCTGGAACGGCGAAAACGTTCGCTCTTTAAGGGTGCCCCGAGGACTATCCTCGCAGGATCTGGGTTGGGGCGTTCCTTGGTGACACAGCTAGGAGGGAACGGAGTAGGGACAACACACGGTCCCAATGGGCTCTCTCAGTCTCCCAGACACAAGTACGCGCAAGAAAGGTGTGTAGGGCTTAAGACGAGCCGAACTGCTAGAGAGAAACCATGAGGAACAACTCATATTAAGGGTTCCACAGTTAGGAAGACTATCGGAAAACGGCCTTGCGATAGGCGGCCTAAGCTATAAGGCCATGTTTGCCATAAAAAAGGATTTTTGGAGCTGGATTTATTTTAAAAGGCCTACTCAGTGAAGAAGGTTGTAGGCTGTGGCTGAAGAGCTAAGTCTCATTGAAACGGGCAAACAATGAGGTGGAGACACCCGCAGGAGGCGAAAAAAAAAAGGGTGCTTGCCGGGTGAGGGAGGGGAACGGCTTTACGGCGTTACAGAGGCGTGAATGGCAGAAAAACGTTGAGGCTATTTCTTCTGTAGAGACGTGAGGGGTTAGACAGCCGGAGGGTGCGCGGATTATTTCAGATCGGGTTGGGGGGCTAGTCTTTCCCTCGTCCGGGTTGGGGGGAAGGTGGGGGGAGGATGGGGCGGTTGGAGGTCATATTACCTGACAGCCGATTAAGTGCCGATGGAAGGAGAGATAAGGACAGGTGGAGAGCTCGAAAAGAAGTTCTTAGACCGGGGTCTCTTTTTTTTAGTGGAGGACTAATAGATGCACTAGCATTTAATAGAGCTAAATGTATCAGTGTACCGTTCAGTGATTCGTGAACCTCAGGGCCTTATTGATCTCCCGAGAGAGTGATACGCCCGATCCGTCCTCTTCTCTAGGAGAAAGAAGAAAGAATGGCGGCTAAGAAACTCACGAAATCCTGAAGATCTTCCGTACATTTTTCTAACTGGAGTTAAATAAAAGGAAGGCGGTTCGGGTCTTTTTAGTCGAGGATCGATCGGACGGAGAACCTCCAGTTTAATGTGGAGATGTTGGATTGGAGGCTGTCAGCGACGGTGATTGTTGGGTCCTTGCAGGGTACGTTAAAATACGTTAAGCTTAAAGAGAAGGAAGGGAAAATTGATGTTTAGGGGGGAAAAGGACTTCAATTTCTTTGCCGAACCTTGGGAAGGGGGGTAAAGGCGCTGGCTAATTTAACATTTAATATCTTCAAAAAAAAAAAAGGGGGGAGAAATGAAGAGTCTTCCACATGAATATGCCTGCCAGAGAAACGAATAAAGGGGGTTCAAAACACGGGCAAGTCTGCCGGCCTACCCCCCTGGTGAAGAAAAATCGAGCTGACTTACCCATCACCGAGAGGACGTCCGACCGCACGCACACCGAAAAGTATGAAGACCTAATCAAATTCTATAATTAAAATAAAAAGGGGTGTCTACTGCTTCTGCAACGCGAAAGGCTCACAAACCGAAGAAAGGGAAGAGGTTAAAAACAAATGGATTGAAAACGGAGATATCAGCCCGAGGCAAGGACCCAAGGGCAACCAGGGGCTGGTGCCGAACATTATAGGGGAGGGGTCAAAACCGCAGAGCCGGAGGAGGCAGGGCCATGGGTGGGTTTTCCATCAGAAGCGCTTCAATGAACGTCGCGGCCACATGGGAAGCTGATCCCCCTCCCGGTAAAATCCTGGCTTCACTAAGAAACACGCGACGATAAAAAGTCGGGGGGCCAAAAAACGGAAGAACAACACGGCGCGCCAATCGAGATGAATCATCTATAAAGGGCTCCGGAGAGGCCTCGGGAAAAGAGGAAAAGGGTACATGCTCTTGTTATAGACTAAGACAAATCCCAGACATCAACAAAACGCGGTGAACTCCTCTCCAAAAACCAAGACATTCAGCATGACTGAGGTAGATCGGCAACCGCAGGAACTGAAAACAAGAAAAAAAATCTAAATTCCGATGTAGTCATTCGGTACATCAGACACCAAGAAAAGGCACCTCCTCTCCATAGGAACTACCCGTTCTCCGAGAAAAATCACTCAAATTGAAAATGCCAATTCATAAAACGCTTTGGACCTTTTGGGACAGTCTATGGAGGGGTTATACGACATAAATTATCTCGAAGACAACCTAAAAAGGGCACTATTCGGTAAAAGGTGAGCATCCCTATTTCCCACATCATCCGTGACGTGAGGGGAGTCACACAACGGGGGGGGGCCGTAGATATGATTCAACATTAGAAGTCAATTACTGAAGAAAGGTGGGAACCCGGACTCGAGTGAACAGCCTGGTCTGGGCCTAAAGGACAGTAGGCTAGTCGGAGACAGACCTTCTCTAGGAATAGCTATCCGCAAGAACCATTTAACGGGAAAGGGTGTTTACAAGGTACTCACTTACCCAGATCGGGAGAGGGAATCTTAAAGAACACCAAGGCACGAGGACTTCTCGGGTTCAAGAGGGAAGAAATAAAACCGTGGCAAGGCCTTTCCACAAAACAGGAATACTCAGTCGGGATGGAACGCAAAGCTTAAACCGAATCCTGACTGTTTTAATTCAAAGAGATCCGGGAAACTTTCCAAGTTACACATATGACCTCAACAACCGAAAGGATTGGAAAGGAGCAAGTACACTAGCTAACCACTGCTCCTTCAGTAAACTGGGGGGCCAAAATGACAGACACTACTGCCAGTAGGGGGGGGGGGCTGATCAAACCATTGGTGAGGCCGTTCCATTCCTTGTAGGGAGGGATCGCGTAATCTGAAAAAAGAGTAGGCAAATCACTCATTTGGCTCAAAACAACCCTTTTGCCATTTCAGCACTAAGAAACCGGGTCTGAGATCCTTGGATCTCGCAAAGTCGTTCCAGCAAAGGACATTCGAGAACAATAGACCTCTGAAGAGGGAAACCAGAATAAAGGCTGTGGCCCTTCGACGGACAATGCGCAGCACATATGAAGAGACCGCTGGTAACGACTTCTTATCCGGCAGAAAAAAGGAAGTTACGAATGGAAAGCCGAGGAAAGACCAAGGAATCTTGGTCAACGCAAGCGAAAAACGCTCCTCAGTTCACAATATTCGAGAGAGACCAACCGGAGGAAAAGGGGGAGGAGAGATCGACTGCTGGTGAGGTGGATCTCGCGGGGACGCGGTGGGGGTCAAAAGGAAATTGAAAAAACGAAGCAAAAAAAAAGGAAAGTAACCAGGAAGGTACAAGTCAGATACCAGGTGGCTGAAAAAACAGGGTGCATTGAGAGTGGGGGCGGGGGAAAGAAAAGGTAAAAGTTGGGAATAAAAATCATCACGAAAAGAAAAAAAAAGTCAAAAGGACTGAACGAGGGCGTGAGAATGGGTATGCGGGGGGGGAGCCTGCGGGGGAAAGCAAAGTCTTGGGCGCGTATACAGGGGCGGTCGTGGACAGTCATTGAAAGCGAGGGAATACTGAAAAAAAGAAAGGTGAACAAAAAGTCGTATCACGTAAAAAAAATGTCAGGAGAGATTCTGGTGTCTGCGTAGAGAAGTGTGCGGGGGGAGAAGGGGTGTTTGGCTCGGCATACCGGGATGTTACTGAGAAGCGGGGTGGGCCGAGCTGCGGGATATCAGAAAAGGTGAAACGCGTGGGCCTGGTCGTGTCTAAACACAAAGTGTACTCCGACGAAAAGCCAAACAAGAAAACACATCAAAAGGCAATTGTAATGGACGACGGAAAGACGTCCAAAATGTAGACTTTAGCTAAGGACGAGACACTGGCAAAGCTGTTGGGTTGGAGGAAAGCATGGTAACTCGGCCCGGGTCGGGAAATAATGGGGGCAACTGGAAAATGATGAGATCAAAAATGTATTTCGACGGGGAGCTGAATGGCGCTCCAATTTTCCCTCGAACGAGGAAGCAGAGACCTGCGCTGGTTGACCGAGGAAAAAAGGTCTCTGGGTGGTCGAACGGCTATCGGGGAATCTCCGCATGACCCTTGTGGTCTCGATGAAAAACAGCAAGAAGCGACGGGAAACCTGATTACAGGTCGGGTGCCCGTCTTTGCAGGACTTCATGCAAGAATCCCCGTAAGAGAAGCAGTTCTTTTCCGAGCGGAGGAAAGAGGGACATGGGGCAAGGAGCAAAAAATTCACAAGCGACATTCCCAAGTGGTAACGCTTAACGTCGTATTACGGGGCCGTCCACAAAGAGAGAGAGAAAGCCCAGGGGTGAAAAGACAAGTTCGAGTTGTTTCTACTGGAGAAAAGGGTACCCTTCCTACAAGCTTGCCGCGGGGCTAGCGAAAGTAAAAGGCTTTTGAGAATTAACATGAAATGACGGGGCCGACCATTGGGGAGGAAAGTGGGGCGTGCATGGAAACTAAGAAAGGGCAAAGCCCCCCCAACCCACCACTGCTTGATGGGGGGGTGGGTGGTGAAGTTCTTCTTACGATGATTGGTGGTTGACCTGGACGCGGGGGCTGAGGCTCAGGGCGGTCGATAATTGCGCAAAGTAACGAATAGCAATGAAAAGCTCTTGGGCGAGTTTGACCAGGGGAGTCGGTTTGGCGTGTGTTGACTGTTAGAAAAGCGAGACCGTTGGCAAAACGTACGGGACAAGAGCGTCCCCGGACAGGGGGGGGAGATACGGAGCCAATTTAGGACGTCAACGCCGGGTTGGGAAGGGGGGAAAAACGACGGGGTGAGGGGGGACAGGAGGGGGCGGGCTAATCTCTGCCGGACGACCTTGGCTCGGACGTAAGTCTAAATCCAGACTCCTGTGGAAAGTCAGAACTGGGAAAACCGCTCGGGAGGGGCAAAATTGCCGGCTATAAGCGCGCTAGAAGGAAACGAGAAAGTAATGTCGGCAGGACGCCAGGGGCGTCAGGGGAAAAAAGGGCGGGAAGATGTCTGATCAAAAAAACGAAGGGATCGAAGGGGAACGTAACCCTGAGGTCGGGGGGAAAACGCGGGGGGAGCCGTCGCGGTATCAGCAACGACCCCTGGAAGGGGAAAATTCGGGCAAAAGCTGGGGAGTCTCCTCTACGGTGATGAGGTGAAGAAAGGAGTATTCAGGGGGAACTCCGCTACTAATATTAAAAAATAGGGGGCACATTCTTTTCTTTATGAAAAACGATGCAAAAGCGAATTCTGGGCCGAGAACTTATTATCTGAAAGAGGGCAAGGAGATTGCAAGGGGGGAAGATGAACAACAAATTCTTGAAAAAAAGATTAGAAAGATCAGCCCATGAAACATCTTTCCAAGGAAAAAGAACAACAGGCTAAAGGATGAGATGGCGGCAGGGCCCTCCACCCGACAGTCCCGTTCGGTGTTACATCCGGGATAAGTTATTGGCCCGCCTAAGCTTTCTTACCAGCAAATCCCCTAAAAGGGGTCGCTGGGGACCTCCAATGGGGACCAGAAGTCATTCCCTTTTTTTCGACGGCGACTCCCCCTAAGTGAACCAAGGACTCGCAGGGCATAATGAAGAAGCGCTGCCCAAATGCCTCCTTGAGCAATCTTAGCACCGACAGGGGGACTTAAAGGGGGAAATAGCTGTGTAATGGGTTCTGGATAACTCGAAAAGGAAGCGTAGGCTCTCTGCCATGTAAAATGGAAAAAAGGACCCGGTCTCGGACCCTTTCCACAAAGCTGAAAAGACTTTGATACCACCTCCTTAGAGTAAGGGGAAAAGCTACTGAGCGTGACGCCTAAAAACGAAAACCTTGGCCCCACCACTTTACCCCTTCAGGCCACAGAGAGATGATATCCTCTCCAATTGGGGTCGAAATAAAGGAAGTACGCGTAAGGGGGCCCGAGCTTCACTTACATCGTGATGAAACCGGAAGGAAGGGCTAAAAATTCACAGAGCCAGAACCTCACCAAAAAGGGCACACGGCCCTGGAACCCACCAAGGAGATTCAAGTACGAGAAAGCGGCGACTTATCAAAAAAGAAACAAAGAATAAAACGAACGCTCCGTCCAAGGGATACAAAGAGAAGAGAGAAGACGAAAACCATCGTAAAAAGGGCACCTCAGAACAAAATTATCCAGATGAAATTGATCACCGCAGTGCCCAGTTGGGAAGACTACCTTAGTCGCCAATTGTTTCCCCCTGGAAAAAAAAAACTCTGACAACGCAGGCATAGAGGGGAAGCAAACGCTCCCACACATCACGGCATGCTTGGGGAAAGGTCGTCGATGGAAGATTGCCAGGAAGAGCAAGGGAAGAAGCACCGTAACGTGGGGAAAAGAAGGATACCGGTACGGGGTCCCAGAGCGCGAAAAAAAATACTGCTCCCTTAGGAAAAAGGGGGGGCTGAGGGGAGGGGAGCAACGGGAAAAGTGACACCAGGTTGTGAAAGTTCTCTCCCGAGTCGCTGTACGGGAAAAGAAAAGGAAAGGCCAGGAACGAAGACTGGAAGAAGGGGGGGGAACACTAAAAGAATTTTTCAAAAAGGAAAAGGGCTGTCTGGAACAGCTTATGTCATCGGAAAAAGGAGAGAATCTCCTCCCGCCGGAAGGGTCCAGTCTCATAGAGGGGGCTTAAGGTGAAGGTAACCGGCAAACCTACGGAAGAACGCAAGGGCACTCAAAAGAAGGGTCAACCCTTGACAGCTGCCCAGGGTCGAGTTCCGTCCCGAAGAGGGAAGCCAAAATCAAGAAAAAAGAGGTTGCAGAGGGGAGGCTCCGGGAAGGGGGGAAAGTTCGCAGACGGTGCATAGGCACATCGCTGAAAAAAAAAAAAAATTTACAAAACCCCGAGGGAAGTTTGCAGAGAGACCGCAAAGTCGTAAGAGCCTGGCGACACCCCGAGGGAAAAAGCGTGATCCGTGCGCCAATCAAAAAAGGGGGGGGAATGCGAAAAGAAGGAAAGGAAAAAGGTTATCGGGGGGACGGGGGGGGGGAGAGTTATCGCATGGAACCTGGGACGATCAGAGAAGGTCTGGCGAATTCAAAAAGGGTAAAAGACTGCGTCGAACGGAACCCCCAGGCAAATCTCAAAAAAGGGGAGCCTTTGGGGAATCAAGAGAGAACATATCAACAAGAAGGAGGAAAATAGAGAGGTCTATAATGTGAGCGTGTGTTTTGATCCGGGGGGACATAGAAACGTCAAAAGCTCGTTAGGAGGGACTCCGCCTTTAGTAGGGGAAAAAAAAAGCGGCCCTGGCAAGAGGGGCGAAGAACCGTAAAAGGCCAGGCCACAAGAGCTCGGAAAATTACTGGGAGGGAACCTTCGACGGGTCAAAAAAAAGGGAGGGGGACCCTGCGCGCCTACTTTGAGGGGGATGGGTTTCCAGGGAGCCGAAAGACCGGGGAAAGATAGCGGGAGGGAGAAATGTGGGACCGATTGAAAAAAGAGAAAGGGACATTGTTTCCTCATGGTCAAAAAACGAAGGCAAGCTAGGGCAATGACCGTTCCTGAAGACAACAAAGGGGTTCTCGGGAAGTAAACTATAATCCTCTTGTCGGCTGTGTACGGAAACTACCAAAAGTTTCACATGGTGAATCTTGAAAAGGAGGTCAGACAAGTAGTGGGGGGGTGTAAAATAATTTTACGTAAAGGGGCGTCTCTCTCCTCGTTAAAAGTGTAGGCCGGGGTGAAGGAAGGCATTCTCCCTGGACGAGAGGGGGACTCTGGGCGCGGGCGGGAACGTGATTGGGGGGGGGGGGGGGTGGTGGGTTGGGGGGGCGTCTTTCAAAGTTCGCTATGGAGGGGACACTCGAAGAAGCGACGCGATATGGAGAGGGAAACACTTTATAAGGGACAAAAGGTCCGGATAAAAAAAGGCCCAATTGAAAGGGCTGGGAGTCTACTCTCGGAGAAATCCCCCCAAGAGAGACACATGCTGGCAATGAGACGGACCTGGCTATCGTACCATACCAGCTTTCCCAGGAAGAAGGGAAAGGGGAAAAAGTGTCACGCATAGTTCTTTAGAGGGAAAGGGCCGAAAAATCATAGAAGCAAACGGGGGGCCACGAGGTAAGAGGAGGGTTTGGGCTGGGAGAAAAGGGAAAATCACGACTCTGTGCGCGAAGTTCGGCTTTATACGGGGAAGTCGCTGAAACCACAAGGAAGGGAGTGCGCACCCTTAGGAAGAAGGGCGTCCCTTTTGCAGGAGGAAAGGGTCGGGAGGCGGAGGGTGAGGATCAAGGGTCGGGGGAGGGGGATCGTACCGGGTCCGGGAGGAAAGGGTCTCTCGGGGGGAGGAGATACGGGAAAAACGAGAGTCAGGGCTAAAATGTGAAGCAATGGGGGGGGGTAACTTGCGATGGGCGGGGGGAAGGTGAAAGTGGCGGCTTGGTATCATAGAGACGTTCCAGACGCCGGTGCCGAAGCGTGACCCGTACCAGAAGAACTGAGACTTCGAATCAGAATCATCTCGACGGGGTGTCTGGAAACCGTTCGTGGTGTTGACGCGGTTGGCGGGAGATTTCACGATCATTGAATATCAGGGGAATAAGCATCGGAAATTCTGTCATCATGGAAAGGGAGGGTGGGGACTGTGAAACTGATCGCAGGGGAGCTGGGCCTGTCGCATTTAGGCGCCTCCTGGGAGTCTCTAAAAGGAAACATCTGGTCTGAAGAAGTACTCCCCACGGCAGGGAAAGTCAGGCAGGGGCGTTAGGCAACCGTTGGCATAGGAAAAAAGGATTTTCACCATGAACTGAACTTCTAGGGGAACTTTTTACCGGGAGTCCAGATTGAGAAGGGTCTAAGACCCAAAAGATGGGGGGGGGATTAGCACTCTTGTTGAGGACGAGGGGGAACGGGTACTGATGTCAAATAAAAGAACGGGGTCTTCGACTGCCTTCCTAAAGTTACCTCACGGCAGAGAGGGTAAATAATCACTCTCCCCCCGGTATGGAGAAAGACGTGAGGTGAGTGGGGGAGGGCATCAATCTGGGGGGGAAAAAGGGGGAAGAAGCTCTCCACAACAACAACTTAGGAGGGGCCTAATTCACACATGTGGAAGTCGGAAGGAGCTGGACCGAAAAGATCCCGGATAAGTCCCATACCGTTAGGAGGGAAGGCCTCCAGAACCCAAACGGAAGACGGACAAAGGGGTGAGAAGCTATATGTATTTACTCATCCAACAGAGAAAGCAAAATCAATTCCCATACAATCCCCCACAAGTTAAAACATAAGGCCAAGCGCGCCCGAGAAGGGGCGGCTAAAAAAAAACGAAAAACACAAGCATTCAATGGGAACGAAAAGGAGCCAAAAAAACCCACCACAGGGAGAGAAGACCATCTTCCCGGACAGGTCCTTAGGGGGAAAGGCGGACTTCCTGCAGAAGGAGGGCGTCGGGAGTACCGGCGGATAGCCTTTCCATTAGACACCCCGCGGGGTCCCGTTAAAAAGTAGCTTTCACCTTATAAAGGGGAAGCTATGCCTTGGTCCGAACTAGAGGGAATGATCTTGCAGCCGCCGACATCGCCGAAAAATAGACACGAAGCGGAAAAAGGCAACCCAAGTTCTCTGTCAGGGGAGACTTTGCTCCTTAAGGCGAAGGAAAAATTTTGCTACGCAGAAACGGTACATAGCCTAAAAGTACGGGGCCCCCATCACCAGGGTGACACCAGAACCCGCCCGACGCATACAAGAGGGAAAATCACCCCGCTTCAGAGCTCGACGGAAAGGAGACGCCAGACGGCGAGACGAGAACACCTATCCCGGATAAATCACCTTAATACAGCGGGGGGGAGGGGGAACTCCCCTCCGCCTCCATCTAACAGGAAAACCTAATACAGCAACGGGGTAGGCCGCCATCTTCAATTTTTCTCCCTCAAGAATTCCTTTTCAACTTTGGGACAAAAAGTACGTGTAGGAAAACTAAGAGTAATTTCCTCAGATAAACCCAAGAAGCTGGCTGAGGCAAGGGGGAGTCCCAGCCACACAGGAGGGACCGGCTTGGATGGGAAAACAAAGGTCCTATATGATTGGGACTTGAAAGAGGGGCTAGTCTTAAAATACTTTGGGGTAAACCTGAATGAGGACACTGTTCTCCTGTTATTAAGAGCCAGTGGTAGTACGACAAGGACGAGCGCCCCGAAAAGTAAAGAGGAAAGACGGGGGGGTTCGGCTCATTGTTCTTACAGGAAAAAAGCCTTGTTTTTACGCAAGTTCCCTAAAACCGCTCCGGGTCTTAATGAAAGAGGGGAAACAAAACGGGTCCCCGGCGGAGAGGTGCAGACGGGCAACAAGAACGAAAAAGGGTCCTTTAAGAAAAGGACACTCCGGGGTAGGGGCTTTCATCTCCAGGAGGGAGCAAAAGATTTGCCACAGCTCCAGAACCGCTAAATTGGAAGAGAGAACTACCGGAAAAATGTCAAATTAAGGTGGCCCGCAAAAGAGAGGTCGTCGGAAAATTTGGCAAGCAATGCAAAATCTTTTCCTAAAAGGTACCTAAGAAAAAAAAACGCCCCTCTCCAAGGTCTCGAAATGGAATTGAGGAAATCAAACCGTGGGGGAGGACCGGAAGGAAAAGGGACGTTCCTGGGGCGCAAGCTGCATGTACGGATTCCATCAACACCTGGCGCGAGCAGCCACAGGACCTAAAGAGACCCGGATCTAAAAACCCATAAAATCCTGTGCAGAAAAAAAAGGATATGGCACTCGTGACGCAAAGAATGCCGCTGGCGAAGGGCAGCAAAAGAAGGCAGCGATGGGACGGTCCATGGGCAAGGAAGATGCAGCGTCGGCGGGGGGGAAACGAAAGTACGGGGCTCAAACGGACTTGCAGGACTTCTTCTAAGACTGAAAACTCCGAGGGGGACCGTGGGAAGTAAAATATTTCCTAAAAAAAGGGAAGAGACACCCGCCGCCGTATGCAAGCTAGAGCAGAGAACAACTTAGTAATATGAAGAATCGTCTGGGCCAGGTTCGCGTGGGTGTAGATGGGTAAGGGGAAAGTCTGGCGGACGTAGCGCGGTGAAGTAGGTCCTAATGCCGGGAAGTTAATAGGTTCAGAAAGGCAGGGATCTTTGACAGCTGCTACGCAGACCGTTACAAAAGTCCAGACCTTTAAAGGAAAAAAGGAACGGAAAGGACTTCCAAGAATTATCGGGTCGCAAGAGCCCTTAGAAGAAGAAAGTGGCTGTCTTTCGGGCAACAAGGGAATACCCTTTGATGCTATGCGGGAGAAGGGGGGGGACCGCTTGGGGCTGGAGAGCTCAGGGAAACGTGTCGATTGAAGAATGTTACACAGTCACTCAGAGGACTTCAGGCTTGGAATAGGGAACTCCGGGGTAAATGACGGTCGCGACCGGGGGGATATTTGATCTGTCTGACGGTAAACGAGAAACGTTGTCTCGGAACGGTGGGGGAAATGCATGTCCGCGTAATAAGGGGGGGTGGAAAGAATTTACCTTCGTGGGCCAGGAACGTCGATATCAAACGCTTGGACAGTTCACCGGTCCTGGGAGGAGGATTCCTCCGAAGGTCCTAAGAAGGAAGAGGACTCTTCGTATCTTAGGGCAGGGGAAGGAATATTGGGGGATGTTCCCACTAACTCGAGAGGAACGGGCGAATTACCATTTTGTGGGGGATCGTAAGTGAACATATCGAGCGAAACGTACATTGTAACCAATCTGGAAGGAGTTTTCATAGAAAAAAAAAAAAAAGGATATCGCCCAACTGACCGGGGCAGGGGGGCGGTTAAAAGGAATCTTCATCGAATACTGGGACTATCGAAAAAGAAAAAAGTATTTCATTCAAAAAGAAGGGGAGAGGGTGGACCCAACCCTGCCTAAGCGGAAGAAAGGTCAGAAAGTTACGACAGTATGAGAACGAAAACGGTGTTTGAACCCTACAGGGAGGCAGGGCTTTGGAGCTGGGGGGGAAAAAAACCCTTCCTGGACGACGAGAAAATTAAAAGTGGGATTGAGGAAGCGCACGCTGGAAAATTCGAGAAAAAACAAAGGGGGAAGCCGTCCACCAAAGATCAATTGGCGGGAAGGGGTGCACGGGGGGAGGTCTTGTGAGTGAAGTGGACGGCGGCTGTTTAAGGTTCTGTAGATACCCGGGCCGGAGATTGAACGGTGTCTCGAGGGGAGGGGTTGACGGATAAGAACCTGCGAAACGTTATAATTGAAGCGGTTTGGAAAGGGGGGACCTTAGGAGGGGTAGGTGGGGGGAAGGGGAGCGTAGGTATGATCAGGCCTGAACGGGTTACAGACAGGAAGAAAAAGTAGGGTAAAAAAAACGACTTACACGTACGAACAGGTGTAAATCTGTGCGATGTCGTCGCAAGGGGGGGGTTTTCGCCTTTTGATATGGGTGTTCTTATCTGTTGCTGTCAAGGGCTCATTGGCCTTAGGGATAGGCTCGCGTAAATTCTGGAGATGATTAACGCTCCCACAGAAAGGCATTTAACTTGAGGAACACGCGTAGGGAACTGGACATAAAAAACGAAAGGAACGCCATGTCGCGAGGAAAAAAGAAGAATCATTTGGATTCAGGCGGCGACTAAAGGGGAAAAGTCGCGGGAAGAGGTTATGCACAGAGGGAATGGCATCTCGGAGTGAAAGGAAAAATGCCTGCGAGGGTGACGTTGCAGGGGAAGCGGGCAAGATCGGAACTGACGAACTTTCAGGAGGGGCGTCGGCCCTTTTCGGGTAACAGCTCCTTGATTTGGGGGGGAGGGCGCCGCCGGCCGGGATGAATTCAACGAAGAAGGAACCGATTACCTCGGGGGATGAAACGGCAGGCGGATACGCAGGTCAGATTCCCAAAGGGAACTGAGCCGTGAGGATTGGGGGAAGGGAAGGCCGGCTCTTTCCTGGTCAAGAGAGAAAACACAACGGGAAAAGATCTTCCAAGGGGCCAGAGGCTTTGCCTGGAGAAACAAAAAACGCACTGCAAATACCGGGTTGAAGCTGACGGGAACTCCGGCCCCGCCAAGGCCAATCCTGGACCCCTAGGTGGGAGGCAGGTTTCCCCGCTAAAAATTAAAGGGTCCCCACCAAATCAGAACGTATAGGGAGAACCTCCCTCTGAAACCAGCACATAAAAAGCCATTGTGTTCAAAAGGGGGGGGAGGATTCGAAGAGGAACCGGCTCCCACGACGTCAACAACAGCAGGCGTAAAGATGGAACGCCAAACGGCCTGAATGAGCCAGCATCAGGTCCAACGGCAAGGTTCCGGAAAAAAAAGGGCAAGTTCGATTCTGCCCTACTGTTGGGATGAGGGGCTTCGCGCAGAGCTTTCGAGAACGCAATTTTATGCCCCTCAAAATGAATGGCCTGGCCAGCCTTAACAGAGGTAACTGACCACCAAAAGTACGGATCTTTCGGGTCCAAGAGGGGAAGCATCTCCCCAAAACGAGTTAAGAACAAACACGGGCCTGATGAACAAGCAAAACCGGAACCCGGGGCTAAAAGACGGACCACATTGGATCCAAGGGGGGGGGAAAGCCTTCCTTGAAAACATAGAAAAGTATTTCTTAAAAATGGAATATCACCTATACGGGCAGAACTACTTACAAACCCCACCTTCTTCATCGGAGCCATCTGACAGAAACAAACATTGTCCTCAAACAGGAAGAAGAGCGGGGCCTTCTCCTTCAAAACTCTTCATAGAACGAATACCCAGTCCTGAACGTTAGGAGGGTCCCCCTTCCAACGGTTCCTCCCTGCCTCTGGACCTACGAAAGAAACCCCAGCAGGCCCTTCTCCTCGCAATCCCGTTCAAGAAAAGAAGCATAACAAGGAAATTCTCAGGACGCGGTTCATGCGAAAGTGCCTTGCAAAAGGGACATCATGCAAAATCTCCAGGGAGGGGACCCAAGACTCCACAAGGAAAAAGAAAAAAGAGGACCGGCAGGTTGTACAGAAAAATCCGAAACCACACACTCAGGGGAAGTTAACAAATTGGATGCAACCCTAAGGGGGAATATGAGCTTGCCGGGGGGTCGATAGCCATAAGACTAGGGTCTTCCTAGTTTTGGGAAAACGACTATGAGGTCGGGACTCTGTTATTGGGGGGGGGGGGAAGATAGGACCATGCTATAGCATCCGTCGCGCCCACCTGAGAAATCGTAACGGGAGGAAAGAACGATTGGAGTGAACAAGGGCAAAAACTGCCAGGGGTAACGAGGATCCGAAGAGCGATTTAATCAAGGGACTCTCACCCCATTTACAATGGAGATAATTAAAATCTAACCTTGAAGGAAATCTCCCAGGGGTCCTCCTTTAACCAAAAGCACACCCTCGCACTCAGGACTTCTATATAGGGGGGGGGAAAAGGGGGAGACTCGGAATAAGAAATAAACTCCGTCAGTTAGGGGGGTGGGGATATCGAGGGAAACCCCCTCCTTTCAAAAATTCTTTTCCCTCAACCCACATAGATTTACCTCAATACAAGAAGTCCTTGTCCCTCCCGGTCAACGAAAAATTTCCAACGGGGTAGGCAATCCTCCTCTCGTCAAGGAAGGGTCCTGACCCAATCCCCGAGCTCTTGGACCCAGTTGCTTGGGGTCAATGAAGACGCGGACCAGCAGTGATGCGAAGAGGAGGGAAGGGGACATCGGGAAAAAAAGGGACCTGGAAACGGAAAAGCTCACGTTTAAAGCCAAGACGAGAAAAAACTCACTAGTCGGACAGACTCATCAAACCAAGGAATTCAGTAAAGCATTTCCTATCACGAGACCTATTTAATGTTCCCGCGCAGGAATGTCCGTCAGCCGGCTTCTTGGACATTGAACGAATGGACTGAAAGTGAAAGCCAAGAGGGGGCCGACTAAATGGGTCAATTAGGGGAGAAGAAAAGGGATCCTCACGAAACCATGACTGCAAACCTTGTAAGAATTGGGAAAGTAAATCAAAAAGCATACCTTGTAAGCAATAAAGAATGCGAAAAACCAATTCATGCAAGCTATCTAGTCGGACTTCAAGTGAGCGTGTGTGTATTGAAAGCTTTACTGGACCTCAAAATGTTATTCGAATTCCTGCGATCCTATACTCATTGCGGGAAAAGGGGGGCTCTTGGCATAGTGAGATAAAAAAGCAGCCGGAAAAAAAAGGGGACACGCTGAAAGGAGGGTACGAAAAGCTGGAGATTGAGAAATCGGGAGGGGAGCCCAGATCGGGAACCCTGGAAGGGGCCGGGTGTCGTGCGCAGGGCCCGGAGAACTAAAGAGCTGTTAGGTGGGGCGAAAAATCAATGAAAAGGCGCGCCAAGTGGAAGAGTCTCCAGAAGAGCATGAAAAGCTCAGACCTGAACGATTGGAAGATGGCAGCAACTGTTGGGAGAGGGAAGGTCTCCGCTTGTGGGATCTCGGCGGGCAGGCGGGGTACGAACGCTCCCTGCACAGGGGGGAAGTTGCGTTGAGTCAGGGGACCTGTGAAGGAGGGTTTTCATGCAAAGGGGTACCTGGGCTTTAAGTCGGAAAACCTATGAAAAAGGGAAATGGGGAGTCCGGGGATCCGAGAAAGCTCCGCCTTAGAACAGAGCGCGTCCGGCTAATGTACTCGAAAACGTTCGAGAAAGGGGTTTTGCCACTTTAGAAAAGAGGATGCAGTCGAATTACAATGGGGTGTAACATGAATGAAAAAGAGAGCGGACTTTCAAGTAGACTAAAAGATGGCAACCGTGAACTGGTTCAGAAAAAAAAGTCTCATTAACACAAATACTGAACAGGGTCGGTCTCTCGGAGCCGAGTAGCTACTAAGAGCACCAAAGACTGAGGGAACCTGACTCATTCGGGCCAAAGGGCTTGAAAAAACCGACGGCTGCCCGCGAAGAAGTTGTCCAATATCATAAGACAAAAGAATCGGTTTTTGCCAAGCAGGCCCTTGTGTGGGAGGGCGGGGGACTTACAGGGGACGAAATCGTAGCTCGTTGGGCGGGGTCGAAGGACGGAAAGAAAGGGGTCGCTGAACACTGTGCAAGGGGAAGGGGGGGTTGGATGAGAAACAGGGAAGCGAGCGACAAATGGGAAAAGATGTCAGCTCGGGCGGTGAGGATAAAAGACCGCGCAGTATTAGGGGAGGTACGACGTGGCAAAGGGGGCTAGGACGCGTTGTGGGGATAAGAACCGGGGGGGAGGGCGGGCGCGGTGAAAGCTGGGTGAGGTTACCCTAGGGGAAGGAAAGGTCGGTTGGGGGTGACGGATTTAGGTGATGTGAGGGTGAGGGGTAAAGAGGTGGAACTTGAAAAGGTCGACCAGTCCGGAAGATCCGAAAAATGTGGAGACTGCGAAAGAAGATGCGGGAAGGCTTTAGACGGGTGAGCATGGGGAGGAGCAACTGGCCATAGCAGTGTCAGATGCAGTTACTACTCGGGTTCAAGGAGGGGAAAGGGGAAGGCCGCGGAGGACGGGGCCTGGGTTAAAGAAAAAGGGAAATTATCTAAGAGAGGCGACTGAGTACCTCATCATGTCGAACTCAAGGCTTCATGAACCTGAATTAATAGCAAAGGCAGGCAGGGGGGGGACAGCTTAGTGAAAAAGGATCACGGATGGGGGTGACGGGGGTATAAGTCGTAAAAGAGCTAACATTGCGGTGGGGGAAGTAGGCAAAAATGATGGAGGTAGCGCCGAGAAGGGGGGGGTTCTTGGGTTCAGGAGGTCAATGCTTCACGAAACCGTCCACGCTAGAACAGGCAAAGGCAGGCTTTTCGGATTGACATCAACCGGGCCAAAGGCTAGCGTGAGGTATTTTGAGAGGGAAAGAGGGAAATCTATGCACACGGTGGGGGCGACTCTCAACACAATCCCTTCGGTAGAAAAGTAAGAAAGAGTAAGACACAGAAGAGAGAAAAACTCAAAAAGAATCACGGCTCATTCCCAAAGGGGGGAGGCGAAGTTGGAAGGTCCTAACCGCCAAACCTAAAGCCTTCTGGTATCGTTACTGAATAGGGGAAAATCCAAGAAAAAAAGAACCGAAGCACCACCTCACCGTCGCCGAGAGAATCCAAAAGGACCAAGTCCAAGTCACCAAGTTATAAAGAGAGACTGCGCAGGAGGGAAAAACCCACCTGTCCACCCAACCTAAAAAAAAATTTGGAAGAGGAAAGGCCCCCAAGCCTCCTTTCTCATACAGAGGCCAAGAATGAATGGAACTGATTGACGGCTGCCGAAACTGTATGGCTGAGGGAGACTAAGTCAAGACTGATGTCTTCTGATCACAAGGGAGAGTGCCCTCACTCCGACTGGAACTGAAAGGTAAAAGGGCCACAAGGAAAAAAGAGAAAAGACCAAAGGTAGAGAGGAGATGGTAATGAACGATAGAATTCTCAGTTACTCACCAAAGCACTCGGAAAACACGAAAAATCTCTGGACAAAAAAAAAAAACCATCGGCTAGGGGATCCGGGGGAGAGTAACACATTTTCCCGGAAGCTTAAAAAGGAAAACGGGGCACGGAGTCGGGGCACGTACAGGCGGCTGAACAGGGGGCCAGAATCAAATACTTACCAAATCAAATTCAAAACAAAAACCTCACAAAAAGGAAAAAATAACTCCTCACAGAGAGGAAAATGAAAATAGGACCTAGGATCAGGTATCCGCGCAAATAAACAGCGGAACTCTCCCCGAAAGACTGGCTCGACCAGAACATGATCATCCTCTGTCAACGAACGACGCCAGAAAACTCAAAGTGCAACTCAAACAGGGCAATCAAGCGGAAAGGAGGGCACCGCATGCCCTGTTTGAGAGAAAGGATTTATCTAAACATTCCGTACAGCCTCAACACCTAAACGAAGTCGCAGGGGTAACAGTCAAGCCACGCAAAAAAAAAAGTAGTGTACAGGGGATGGCACCAACTAAAAAGTCGAATGAGCTTTGTCGCTCAATGGGCCAAAGTAAGTAGAGCGGAAGACCGGTGGAAAAGAGCTTATTGGCCTTTTTAACTCGCGGAAGAGAGAACAGAGATCGCTGCTATCCAGGCGAGAGAAAAAGAAAGTGAAGCAAGCAAAGGTCGCGGAGAAGGACTGAAAAAAAAGGGAAACGGGCCGGGGGGTAGCCAATCTGACAGATTCGGAGGAAATCAAGTAGAACAAAAGGGGGAATAGCGGCGCTCGTACGGGAAAGGGGAACCCTCAATGACGCAAGTTCAACGAGGAGACGCGTCGATGGCGGATTCTGATCCCTGCTTACCAAAAAACAGAAAAAAGGGAAAGGAAGAAAGAGGAAGCAGATGCGGAAATCCCATTATGGGTGCCCCACCTCACCCCTGCACGGTCCGCGACCAGGGCCTGTTGAAAAAAGGTAAGAAGATGCGAAATACTCCGAGGAACATCACCACGGAAAGCCACAGAGACAAGGGAGAGAAAAAAGTACGTGTGGGACTGTCCCTCGGTAAGGGGGCCCTGAGAAGTTCGCTGCAGCTGACATAGTCCCTAAGAAAAGAAAAACCACGAGGTGGAAGGAAGCGCGAAAAGTCAGAATGGGGGGGGGGAGAAAGGTGAGCAAAAAACCGTCTGTCATCATGGAGGAAAAAAGGGCACCGTCCGCTTGGCTAACCGCAAGGGGGTAGGAGCGTCTAAGAGGGTTCTTGTCGAAAAAAGAAAGGCAGGCCAGAAAATTCATAAGGAGGACGCTGGTCTCCTGCCACTTCAGGGTAGCGGGCTTCATGACGCCGGAAAAGCTGAAAGAACCTTAAGTCAAAGGAAAACCTAAGCAAGGAAGGGCAGCTACTCGGCAAAACACAAAGGGGAGAGAGAGATAGTATTTCGGACACTGCTGGTTAGATGTAGGGGTTAAGGGAGGAAGTCCGCCTGCGGTTCAGTTATGGAAAGCATTTGCAAGGATGTTCATCCGGAAAAAAAGAAGCGTGGTTGCCGCGCTCAGAACATCAAAAACACCGGAGCCGCTGACCTTTTACTGAGGTGTACGGAGAAGAAAGGCACGTCTTGATAGGGACCCTTCTTCTGAAAAGGTCGGGAGAAGGATCAACAGGAGCTACTCCCAGTGGGCTCGGAATAACGGTGCCTTGCGACTCGAGAAAGGGTGGACCTCATGTCAAGGAAAATCGGAAGGACAGTGGCAAGAACATTTTAACTCATGTTGGGACTCCGTGGGGGATTTACGGGCGCTCTGTTGGTAGGGAGAGGGGTCTCTTTAAGGAAAACTGCTGTTCAAATCAAGCATACCGTCGGAAAGGGAACTGATTGCCACTTTAGGGGGGGGTATCACATAATGGGACCGGGGTGGAAAGGAACATCTACACGCTGGATTTGGGGGGGGATTGAATGATGCTCCCGCATCCTAACTTTGAAGGGGAAAAATCGACGCAGACCATCGAGGAAAGGGATTCGAGCGGTATTTTCCAGGCTGGTAGCAAGGGGGGCCTGGATGTGTCTTCCCGGGATAACAGGGCGGTCGGGGGGGGAAATGCTTGGAAAAAAGGAACGTTAATTAATAAAGTTTCCCCGGGGCCCGAAACCACTCAGGTGTAGGTGGAATTAGGCCCAGGGGGACGAGCTACTGGCAGCAAAAGCAATGACAACTAGGAAACGGTTGGAAAAAAAGTGGGGTCATATCTTAACTTCAACGATGACGGGTGGATGAAAAGAGTCGAATCGGCCCGGTGGTTTAGAAAAAAGAAGGGCACGCGAGTGGAGGGGAACTTTACCAACCTGCCGACTAAAAAAAAAAGTGCTCTCTTTTGGGACGGGCGGCTGAGCTGGTACCGAGTCAAGAACTGCCACGGCACTGCGGGTATCAAAAAAGGGAGAGGAGGGACTGGGTGATGGTCGCGAGGCAAGGGGAGGCGAATGGAGGGAGGGGAGGCGTTAAGAGTCATTTACGGTCGCTAACAGGCGCGGGAGTCATGGTCTCGCCGGTTTGAAATAAGAGGGCGCTGAATGATTTGGGGAGTGAAAGGGAGAAAAGAAAAAAACAACGTGGTGGGGCGTGGGGGGCAAAAAAAACTGCGAGGAAGTCAACGCACTTTAGTCCGAGAGGGAACCCACTGATAGGGGAAGTTTCTTGGGACGCAGATCAGAAAACCTCCGCGCGGTCTGGATGGGAAAGCGGTTGCGGGACGGGAGAAAAAAAAAGATCGTCAGGAAAGGATAGAATTGGCAATGTATCAGACGTGAATCTGGTAAAGACTGAAAAGCCCGCGGAGTCGTGCCGGGGGGGCTAAACAGGATCTCAAATCGATCCTCTCAGAGTTGAGGACCCCAAGCCCACGTCCTCCCCTGCCGGGAAGGATGAGCAAAAGAGCGACTGGCGTTCCATTCTTCAGGGGAGGGCAGGTTTACTTTATAACCGGTCATTGAGATATCCTCAAAAGAAAATGGAACTTCTTGAAAAGGTTGGGGGATTGGAGAGAAGAGAAGGGGGAGTTTTCGTTCTTTCATCAAAGTCAAGTTGATTGTTCCGTAAGTCAAGCCCTAAGCTATGGTAGGCAAAAACTTGGTCCTGCAAAGGAAAAAACCAAATTTAGGGGGGCACTGAGCCGTGAGATTTAGCGGGGAAAGGGACGAGAAGTCACATGGGAGATATCTCAAAAAAAAGACAATAAGGGAAGCTTCCAAAGACCCAGAGCCCCGCTCAACGACTCGAGCAGACCCGTTTGAAAGATGTGACCGTCACCTCCAAGAGCTGCCGGAAGAATATTCCACGGGCGGGAACGGCGGGGGATAATCCAACCGGAAGTTGGCGCACACGCACCGTCGATAAGAATAAGGAAATATGGCATAATGAGAGGCCTGTGGTTCAGGTCAAGGGTCGGCGCCTCGCGATGGACCCCCACACCTCCTCAGGAAGGGAAAGGTTAGCCATTCTGCACCCACAGGGGAACCTGTCTAGCCATACTTGAATCGGCCAGGTTCCAGCTGACGGTAGGGGGGGAGCCCCTAATTGCAGACTAAAGCGCGCACTGCTTGAGTGAGAAGAAGGGCAGGGATTCCACAGGCAAGCGCGGGTCCTTCCTGTCAGGGGTCCAAAAAGGAAACCGCCCGGTAAACGCGATCAATGGAGATGGACGAGAATACGCGGTCACTTCATCAAGCCGGAGAAGGGCTTCAACACACTTATAACCCGCTGAACTTCAAAACACCCCGAGCGATGAGATAGACCCATGCCAGGAGCAGACGGGGCACTCAAGTCACTTAGGAAGCTGAAATGGGGGGACGCGGGGGAATCAAACCTTAAAAGAAGACATAACACGTCACCCTCAAACGCGGGCAGAATCGGGTGAAAAAGAACAGGATTCAAGACCTGCCGCATCCGAGGCCACGAAGGCGGTATCACAACCGCACACAAAAAAAAAAGGACAACGACCAAGTCCCTTCATACAAGTGAAACACGAACTCACTCCGCAAGATCACCAAAAAAAAAGCCGCAGAAAAACACGCACTTCGGACGCAAGGGGGAGCAACTCAAAGGACCGGGTACATTCGTATTCAGGAAAAAAAAAAAGGGAAAAATTCTCGCAAGAAAAGAGCGCCCGAGGCGTCAGGGACAGGGAAAAACACGCTCACAAGAAAAAGAAAAAAAATGGGAAAAAACGGAGGCTAAGAGGAGCGGGGCCGCCTCATCGGAAGGCAGTACGTGGTTCCTAACTTGGAAAACGGGACAGGGGTCGTGAACGTATGGAAGAAGCAAGGAAAGGATATGAGAAAGAAGACCGAAAAGGCGGACGCGGAAGTTGGTCGCAGAGGGGGCCTAGATTCAAGGGAGGCCAAATCCAGACCGCTCGCTTCAGGAGGAAAAAATTTAACGTAAACCAGTGAAAAGAGGGGCTCGGTAGAATAAGGGGAAAAACTCAAGAAACCCTTTTGGTCCGGACTGTCAAAAAAAAAACCAGACACTGGAAAGAGGAAAACTCCTGGAATCAGGAAAGCGAGAAGACCGCATCAAAAGAAGTTATTCTCGACGGGGGAGAAGGATTCAAAAGGAGCCACTTATGTGGGGAACTCACACCTCAAAGGAAGAAACAGACCACGCACTACCGACACGGGAAAAATCGCTTAAAGCTCTGGACCCGACAACAGCAAAGAGGCACATGGCGGGAGAAACCTACGTTATTGTCTCTTCCAATAGAGGCGGTCGCGGTGGGCCATCATGGGGCAGAGGACGGACCATACAGCGGAACACTTCGCGGGAAACAGCACAGGAACCCGAGTTCTTTCGCCTCCTATCAAAAGATGTAGTCGGATACACCAGCAAGCAAGAGGAGAAATCATTAAACCTTTCGACAAGGGGAAACGCTTGACCTCATCAGGAGTGGTCACTGGTGGGATAGGGCTGAGCAGTCCATCACAACAGAAAGAGGGGGGGACGTAAGTGTAGAATTCTGGGGGGAATCACTCTAACCGGAAGAAATTCCAAGCCTGAAATCTCAAACGCGACCTAGGGAAAGAAGATACTGGCACCAACACAAAAAAAGTAGGGAAGAAGGAAATCGAATGGCGTTTTAGAAGTGACAACTGGCAGGGCCGGGGCCGTCGGCAGGGGGAAGGGGAGTATGAATACATTCCGGCCAATAACAGTGCTGCGCATCTTTGGAGCATTGCAATAGGATCCAGGGAACGTAACCAAGGAAAACCGTAGGAAAGATGACCTTTCCAAGGGAGTAAGAAAAGTCGGCGGATCTGTGTCCAGGGCAGCATGGCAGGGGATGCACAGGTGTACAAAGGATTGAGGTTTTCTGAGAAGAAACCCTGCTTCTCTGCGAAGTGTAACTGGAAAATGGAAAACGCAAGAAGAGCCTCCAAAAGGCACGGCGACGACGGTCGGAAGCCCTTCGTCAATGACGGGGAAAAATGAAAACTGTGCTATTTGAGGAGGTCAGCTGAGCGGACCATGGACATTGATGAATCCTTTTGGATGACCCTGAAGGGGGGGGGTAGGCAAGATTTGGCACGTGCCCGGTGACGACAAACCACGATGAATTACAGGAAAGAGGGGAGGCAGGGAGGGGGACACTCCTGGGGTAGGGGGAACTGAAAGCCTCTCTGTCAAAACGGGCTTGAACGGGAGCGACTTGAGGTCCGATGAGAAGAGAAGAACTCTGCCCTGTGGTCGGCGTAACTTTATAAGAAAAAAGCGTCTTATTACATGGTACCACAGAAAAAGCGGGTGCAGGACTTCGGACTGGAAAGCACCACACTCTCCTCATTTTCTCTCCTTAAAGGGGTCATCGGAAAGAGAAGCGGAAAGGTGTTAACAAAAGGCGTCCTGGGTTAAAAAAGGGTTGGGCCCGCCTAGCGGTACCTGGAGAGGGGAAAGGGGGGGACCGAAACTATCTCTTCCACGTTGGTTGTTCATAGACAGGGAAGCTTGGTGGAAGGGCCCCGCAGGGATCGTGCCGCGTTTGTCGTTCTCAGGAGGGAAAGGACTGGCTACAGAAGTCGAAGGAAAAAAACTGACGTTATGAAAACTGAAAAGAGAAGTCCTTTTCCGGAGGCAAAACGGGGAACTGTATGCGTGCGAAGTGACGCGCTGGGTTGGGGGGGAGGGCCCAACCCGTGGAGGCTGATTCTGGATCAGAAGGGAGGGTGAAAGTCTCGTCCTGACTGAGGGATTTAAGCGGAGGGTGGGGACCGTGGCGGGCCGCTGGAGGGGAAGGTTATTGGTTCCTTGGAGCATTTGGGAAAAAAGGGGGGAAACCAGGCGTGATGCCAGTACGTTATAAAGGGTAAAAGATGCGAAAGGAGCACGGTGGCAGCGCCGGGGGACTATTTTTTAGGGGAACGGTTTGGGGGGCTGCGATTAATAGCATGAAAAGGGGAATGCGATGACCGGTCGGGTAGCCCTGGAAAGAGGTGTCATGGCTTTAACAGTCAGCAATGGAGGAAAAGTGCAACCATCTCCTACGGCCTAGGATAAAAAGGAAATCAGAGGCATCCGACGCAAATTCCCGTAAAAAACCTGGAAGGATGAGCAAAGGCTCAAGGGGGGAACTACTAGGGCAACCCATTAAATGAAGAAGATTTCGGGGGGTGGACGTAGGACAAGCCGAAAAAAAAATAGGGGGAATTTGAACTTCTGGCTTGAAGGGGGGGGGAGAGCCAGAGACTTGGGAGGTAGCTCTGGATGAAACAAATGAAAAAACTTACACTTAAAAGCATCGTAGTCACGAAAGGGACGGAGACCGGAAAAAAGGACCTGGAAGGACTGAGCCGTTATGGTAAGGGAAATGAAGAATTGTAAGTCATATCGTACAAAGTCAAACCCCTTATTAGGAAAAAGAGATCTTCACATGTGCCACCTCTCGGAGGAACTTAAAAAACAAAACCCTCCGGAGTGTGGGGGGCCGTCCTCCCGCACCTCTAAGGGGAAGCCGAAGTTCAAAGAGAGGAAGTGAAAGGGGGAGTTCCCCCCGTCGGAAAAAAAGGGCACCTCACCACCTAAGTCTAGGAGATCCTCCAAAAGCGGAAAGAAGGAAGAAAATCCTTGGTAGCCGGAGAGAGCCAAGGAGAAAAAAAACAACGACCGGTCCAACGAAAAGGGCAGCAGGGGGAAAGAAGATCGACCACTTACCGACCCCATCTTAAGAAAGCCCTCTTCGGCGTGATCAAGAAAGAGTGGCTGAAAAGAAAGCAGCGGCGTATGGAAGGAAAGAAGGAAATTTGCCCCTTCACGAATCTCCCACCTAAAAGTATGAAAAAAAATGCCAATTGACAATAAAATCTGATAAACCGAACTGTACGAATCCTTGGACTGAGGAAAGTAAGTTGGACATGCTAGGAAGCAAGCCTCAAAAAGATTCAGGAAAACACACAACGAGTTCAACCCAATAGGATGATCGGCATCTACCACAGGGAAGTACCGGATCGTCAGGTCACTAGGAAAACCATACATCAGTCCCTTTCAAAGTCTTCTCCAAAAAGAAGCGATAAAACCGTCACCCAACCCGAACTCGTGAAAGCCATATTTACCAGCGCGGACAGTCGAACCGACGTCCCTCAAAAAAGGGTATAAACACCAACAAGGAAAAAAACCACTCATCAAAAGCCAACTGGGAGCGAACCCGAAAGGCCTCCCGAGTAAAGACGAATAAACACCAGAAAGCTCCGTAGAACAAAAGGGGTGCACATCATAAGGCGACGCAATTCCCTAAGAGGAAAAAAGGGGGGCTCGGCACATGGAAACTGTGGGCAGGAAAGGGGCAGGTGGGAGAATAATTTCAACATAGCCAGCAAAAGAGGAGGCAGAGTCGGGTCCGGAATCCCAGCCAAAAACATGAAACAGCGTGCCTGAAATGGGACGGCAAAAGTATGAATCTTGGCCGGAGTTAAGAGAAAAGGAATAGCGGGAACT
>Ga0179593_1537041_pt1 | contig 25776 bp, 41 predicted proteins | sample CZODoug2_1_08_16_FD_185931 | JGI IMG/M metagenome (GOLD analysis project Ga0179593, IMG submission 185931) | Vadose zone soil fungal communities from Angelo Coast Range Reserve, California, USA - CZODoug2_1_08_16fungal (PacBio error correction) | ecosystem: Environmental > Terrestrial > Soil >...
AGGGCGGGTCCAGGACACGCCGGAGGGGCTGGGGGGGGGAGCGGGAAACTCATGGGGAGAAGGGAAAGAAGGGAAAAAAAAAACCACATCCCTGATACCGTACACGGTAAAAGGATCCTAGGGGGGTCAACAAAGAGGCATTTGACGAAACCCGTTTCTTCAATAGCCCTGCAAAAAGGGAGTTTCCTCCGGGGAAAACTGGTGGAGGGGGAAGAAAAAGCAAAGAACCTCCTGAGGGGGAAAAAGGGGGGGGTGCCATCACTGAAAAAAAAAAGTCTCTTGGGGGCTCAAGGGGAGGGGACAAATCGCCTCAATGCAGAAAAAAAGAAGAATCTACTTCCAACAGAGGGGGGGGGGCATGCTCATTTCCCGGATAAGTCAAAAGGGAAGAAAGGGGCACATGGTCGGTTTATTGCGACGGGGGGGGGGGGAGGAAAGGGGGAAAAGGAAACGAAAGGGGGAGTTTTCGGGCGAGAAAGAAAGGGAACTCTGAAAGGGACAGCCACCTCCCAGAGATATGAAAAGTCCCCTCTTCTCTCGAAGGGTGGGTTTTTCCCCTCCAGGGAAGGAAAAAAAAAAAGGGAGCTTCCGGTCCGGCGAGATGAAATGCGTTGCTCGATGCCAAAAGAGAAGGGGAGAAAGATGGGGCTTGCCGAGGAAAGATTTCTTTCCAATGAAGCTCGGGGAGGGACGAATGCTCCTAAGTTGAGTCCCTAATTTGCAGGGGTCCTTCTCGCTTAGAACCTGCAAAAGTCAAATAGAAATCCGAGCCGCGGGGGGAGTATACCTGCTCTCGCGATAAAATGAAGGGAAGTGGGAGGGGGACAATCCCGTCCCCAAAAGAAAAGTCTACGGGGAGCTCCCCCTACCTTGGGGAAGGGGAAGAAAAGGAAACCTTTATAAAGTGCCGGGGGGAAAAAAAAAATTCTTATTTCCCTCGGAAGAAAAAAAAACATTGTCATTTTTTCCACTTTGCCGGAAGAAAAAATGCAGGGGGAGAGAAAAAAGAACCCTTCTTGAAGGAATAAGAAAAATTCTCAATGAGCCTCGCCCAATAAAAATACGCCGCTCACGGAGGCAAAAGGATCTCCACACACGGAGTGGGGGTCTCCCTACCAGGGGGGGTCCATCACTCCTGGAGAAGGAAAGAACTATTACGAAAAACGTTATTCTATCCCTAAGGTCCATTCTCTAAAGATTTGAGGGGGGGGATTTGGCAGGCTTCGCTAAAAAAAGAGGGGGAGAAAAAGTCGGGCGTGTCATAAAGAACATGCCTCCTTCGAAAAAAAAACTTCTTCTCTCATCCCCAAAGAGGCCACATCTCTTCCCTCAAAAAGAAAAAAACCCTCTCTAGCAGAAAAAAAGGGGGGATCCGGGAAAAACCTCCTCTTTCCATTGGGGGTGGGAAAAGCTTAAGGAAACTTATGTTACCCCCAGGTCACTTTATTAAGGAGGGTCCCTCTTGGGAAAGGTACGCATTGGAAAAGGGGAACTTTTAGAGTTCACTTGTTCTCAAAAGAAACCATTCCGCCCCATCGCTCAAGAACACACCAAAAAGCGGCCCCCTACACTCTAGGCCTCTCATAACCACCTGCCAGGGGAGGAGGAGGGGGGGGTTTCCTCCTGAAGGACTTGAGAACTCCACTGTCGCAAGAATTCTACACTGGGAAAAAGGAATGCCCCTAAAAAGATGACCTTTTGGAAAAAACACCTGTTTAACCGAACGGGAGAAGAGGGTGGGGCCCTTCCCCATAACAGGGAACGCCCCCCTCCAAGAAAACATGGGGGATTTCTGACCCATTGGGGGAGAATTCTAATAAGGGAAGAACATCCCGAATCGAGGTTCATTATCATCTAGTAAAAAAATCCTATTTCCTAGAATGGGAAACCTTTAACCGCAATAAGGGTGTGAGGGAAAGGGAGGGGATTGGCATTCCTTCAACCCCCCATCCTAAAATACCAAAAGAAATCCATTGAAGTTCTGGGGGGACATACTCATTGAACACCACCAGGAAAGGTGGCGATAAGGGACTCCCTTTAATTCCGATACCTTTTTAACGGGGGGAAGGGGGGGGGGAAAGCCCTTCACCATCATGTCCCCCTGTCCCCCTTCCGGGGGAAGGAGGGAGGGGAGGGTCCCCGCCATGTCTATAAGGACTTTTTCTAACCGGGAGGGGCCAATCCGAATCACAACCAAGAGAGAGAGAAAATCTGCCAAGACTATTACAACTGAGGGACAATAACCGCGAAGGACCGGAGTCAAAATCCGGGCCCAAAAGAAAAAGGGGGTCATTCCCTTGAGGGGGGAAAAAACGTGGCTGGCCACCCGGAAAAAAAGGGAGGGGGGAGAAGTCTTGCTCGCCAGGACCATCAACCGCTTCAAACGCCCAAACAACCCTCTGCACAGGGAAAGATGGCCAGCAATCTCGGGGGTGGAAGGTCTCAATTGGAAGGTGATCCTTAATTTCAGGGGGAAAAAAAAGGGGGCACGAGAAAAAGGGGAAGGGAAAACGGAAGGCCGTTCGATCCAGACGCCAATGTGGCAAAAAAAAAAAAGGGTCCCCGCCCATCCTCGGGCGAAGCCAAGGGGAAAAGGGGGTTGTGAGGAAAGGAACGTTAACTCGTCCCAGGGAGGGAAAAATCTCCCTCAACACATAAAGGAGGAAAAGAAAAATTTTCAGAAAAAAAAAGAAAAGGGGACGGCCAGATGGGCGAGGGAAAAAGAACGAGATGGTCGAACGCCACCGCAGGGGAGGAAAGACGACGCGACGGAAAGATAGAAAAGAGAAATGCGGCAGGAAAGGGGTTGCCCCCAGAACCTTAAACCTTCTCACCTCAATCGGAAAAAAGGGGAAATGGGGAGAAAAGAATAGAAGGAAAAAAGCGGGTGGTGCTGAAGAGAAGCCTTGAGGTGAAGGGAAAAATATTCCATCCAAGGACGGGGGGGGAAAAGGGCCCCTTACCCGGGGGGCTGCGTTCCCCGAGAGAGGGGGCCGTTTCTTGGGTGGAAGGTGAGACTCAAAAGAATTGGCTACGTCCCTGGCTTAAGGACTTTTTTTGGTGAGCCAAACGCCGAGGAGGGGCAAAAAGGGAAAATGTCGTCCATAGGCTCGAGTGGGCTTTCAAGACTGAAGGTCTTCGAAAAAAGAAAAAAAACCTTTCTACTTAATTATTTTACTCCTTCAAGGGGGGGGGGAAAAGGAGGGCCAAAGATTGTCTTTGGGAGAAAAAAAAAAGTGTACTTGTACGGGGAAGCTTTCGGGAAAGTGGGCTAGGGAAGCCGACTTAAGGGGAAAAACTCCGAACATAGAAAAGACATTGCCCGGCCTCGGAAAGGGGGGGTGCACTCGCTGAGAAGACAACACGAAAGTGCCTACCTTCAGGCCTGCTGGGGAAAAATGGACGCCCCTGAAAAACAACATGAAGGGAAAGAGCTTTTCGGGCGTGCTTCCTAGAGCCGTCTGGCCGTGGATGGTACGAGAGACCCCTTCGCCAGTAAAGGGGTCATCTTCTTATTGGAAAGGGAGAAACCTTACTCCTTTTCCGGAAAGAAGGAAAAGCGTCCCCGAAAGGGGGGGAGGGTTTACTAGGGGGAACCCCCCTATTCTCTGAAAAGAGAAGTTCTTCTCTTGCGATGGACCTCAGAGGATTTTCTCTTTGGGGGAGCTTGTTTCCTTTTTAAAAAGTGTCGCACGTTTGCGTGGTGAAGGGGGGGGAAGAAGGGGTCTGATTTGGGAGGGCCCCTTGTTCGAAGATCCCGTTTGGAAGGAGAAAATCCAATGGAAGGTACTCCTGGAAAGGTGTGAACCTTCCATACGGAGTGTGAAAAAACCTCCTCTCTGGGGGGAGCTGTCTCATAGGGAGAAGATTTGTGGAGATGGGGTATGGGGAAGAAAAAAAACGTCTTTGCCCGATGAGGGGGAGCCAGATCCTCACCGAAAAGGAAACCAGGGGAAAAAAAAAAAGAAAAGCTCCTTTTAAGGCACACTTCTGGGAATGCGCCTGGGCAGGAGTACCGGCCGAAAAAAAAAAAAAAAAAAAAACGGTGTCTTTGCCAAAGGCGCCGAAAAAGGCCAAACCACGGGGGGGGAGCCAAAAAATCGCTCCCTCACACAGAAAAAATGGTCTTGGCGCGCCAGAAAAAAAAGGTCCGGAGAAACGGCCGGCCGGGGGCGCGGAAAAAAAAAAAAATTTCCCTCACAATTCCCCCGGGGGGGGGAAATGTTTCACGTGAAAAATCCGCCCCGTAGGACTCCCGGTTTCCAAGGGGGGGGGAAAAAGGGGGTACGGGTCGGGGAGGATGCCAAGAAAGGCGTGTCTTGGGAAGAAAGCGCCTGCTCGCCAGAGCGCTGATGGAAGCGGGGCCTGGAGGGGAAAGGGGGAATCGAACGGAGGAAAAGACGGAGCATAGGGAAAGGGGGGAAAGGCCACTCAAAAACGCACCGGGAGGAGAGGGGGGCGAACCAAAAAAAACAATTTGAAAAAAGAGAAACGGCAATCCCCATCTGGGAAAAGAAAAAGAAAGGTAGGTCCGCTGGGCCTCCAGCGATAAAAACACGGGAGAAAAGGGCTCCTACCTTTCCTCGCCCCAAAAAAAACAATCCTTTGAGGGGAAAAAAAGAGAAATTGACGGCGCCTATCGAGAAAGAAGTTTCAGAAAAAGGGGGGAATCCGCCTAAACTCATGGAGGTGCTCCGCTCAAGCGAAGTCCACCTCCATGCACGAAGGAAAAAGGACTTCCCACTTAGAGGGAGTGTTACTTACAAAGGGCCTGTTTTTCCTGCCTTGAAGGGAGAAATCAGCAACCCGAGAAGGGACTCACATATCAGTCTGGAAAAGAAAGGCGGGCTTTCGGGGGGGGGAGTCCTACAACCGCGGAGACCCTTATACAGAAAAAAAAAAAATTTCGTTTTTTGGAGGAGGGGAAGGGGCCGACTGCACGGGGAGGGGGGACCCGATTGGGGGGGGGGTTATGTAACTACCTGCTAAAAGGGGGACACGATCCTAATCAATTAGGGAAAGAAAGTCCTTATGGCGGCACCCCAGAGGCGTGGTAAAAAGAAAAGAACAACAACCAACTTATGAGAGGGGGAAGGGTCTGTCCAATTGGAAAATTCCTTTATAACCGGCTTAAAAAATATGACTGCGCTTGCCCTCAGGAGGATCGGCAGGCCAACCCCAGCACCAGAAGTAGGGAAAATCACCCTTCCAGAAAAATTAACTAAAGGAAAGACGCCTACCCCCGAAAAAAGGAGAGAAAGAAAATGCCCTCAACCCTAAAATCAGGAAAAAGTGGGGGGGCCCTTTTCTGATGAAAGGAAGTGTCCGAGGGGGAAAACATTGGAAAAGGGGGTTCCATTTCCAGAAGGGAAGGGGTCGTCTTTTTGGTGGGGAAAGACGTTTTCCTGCAAAATCGCCAAGAAAGCATACAAAGAAAAAGATGGAAAAGGGGGGCATTGCTCCACCCAGGTTGAAAAACCTAATTCTCAGTGGGAGGGAACAGGGCATTTGCCAGGTGAAAAAGAAGGAGGGCTTGGCACCACGGGGAGTTTTTCTGAAGGGGGGAAGGACAGCGATCTCTTGAACAGGGCAGCGAAGGTCTCCTGGAAAATGCGAGGCCTCGATTAAGTGGGGCTCTTCCCTTTTCTGAGGGGGAGGAGACCCAGAAGGAAAAAGAAAGGGAAATGTCGGCCCGGGTTCAACTGAAACCTCGACATCACGGGAGAGAATGGGGCTGCGAAAGGAAAAGAGGGGGAGATTTTCGTTCCCAATGGGAAGAAAGGGCAGAGATTCTCCTGAGGGGGGGGGGGGGCCTAAAATTGCTTCCGCCGGGGAGCCCACTAGAAAAAGAGCTAGAAAAGAGCACAATTGGTTCATTACGAGAAAACAGGAGAAAAAAAGAGAAAGGGGGAGAAGGCAGCCTCTTGGAAAAAACGGGTCCAAAAAAAAGTCCTTGAAGGAGAGTATCTAAATCTAAGCATAAAGAGACCTTTACCCTGTACAACCTAAAAAAATGAGGTTGGGCCCGGGAGGAGTTCCGAGAAGAGAGTCCACAAAGGGGGGGGGAAAAACGGTTTTCCTGCCATGAAAAAAACGACCAGAAAAAAACACTATCGTGGGGGAAGACCTTCCTTCCGGGGAGCAAAAAAGGGGGAAATGTAATCGCTCGACAAAAAGGGAGAGAGGGCGCCTCCCTATTTACAGATAAGTACACAAACACTTAGGGGAAAATCCTCCTCCCGATTCTTGAAAGAAAAAAAGTTGGTACGGGGCGTGGCCCCCCCCGGGGAAAGCCTATCTTCCCAGGGAAAGAAAAAGGGAAATTTTGTGGTTGCTTGTTCACGGGCGCACATGGTAACGTGCCTTTCAGAAATCCAGGGGATCAAGTGGGGTTTATTTCTGGAAGCGTCGAAGGATCACGGAAACTATCACCAGCAGGAAAAAAAAAAATAGCAGGAATCCTGGGGAAGTCATTGCCCAGGAAAATACCAATCGGGGAAGAAAAAAAGACCACGATTGACTCCCACATTAAAAGAGGGAAAGGTTAACCCCAAAACACAATGAAAAGAAGTCTAACAAGGGAAAAGAAAGACAAAGTTAGACTGGTACCCCCCCTGCAAAACGCTGGTTATCACCCATGGAAAACAAGAGGGAAAAGAACAAACCCTTTCTTCCCCTTAAAACTAGAGACTATCTGAAGATAACCTCTGGGAAAGACTCCTCCTTTAAAAGGAGAAAGGTGGGCCCGCTTTCAAACATAACGGCCACGCAACCCAACTAACGCCGTTTCTTTCCTAAGATCATCATGCCCCGAAGAAGGAAAAAAGGGAAAGTGGGCGTAGCTCCTTTTACGTCGCTCAGAATGAAAGACAAGTCTATTACGCCCCCAAGACCTTCCTTCCGTGGGGGGGGGGGACACACCCAGGAGGCAGGGGAAAAACGAATACTTATTCCAAAGGAAAAGTGTCTCCTCTTAATTAAAAGCCTACTTGCCTCCTTGCACTTGGGAAAATGAAGGGGCTGTAGTGTTCCTGACGATGGGAAAAAAAACACATCAAAAAAGACAACGCCCCTTCCAGGAAAAAAAAAGGGAAACAAGAGCAGTTCACCAAAGAAAATTCATTGGCTCCTGAAAGGGAAAAGGGAGACTTCTCCGGGGGGGGGGGGAATGTGGGCATCCCAGTGAAAGACACAAGGCCCCTTCCGCCAAAAGGCGATCAAGGGAGAAACGGGGGGAGGCTATCCGTTTGGAAAAAAACCGGGAGGGGGGGGAAAAGGGGAACGGTTTTGGCGGGGGACAAATCAAGAAAAAAAAATCTCCCTATCCAGGAGTCCTATTACAAAAAAAAAAGGAAAAAACAAGAACTTCGCCGGGGAGCCGGACTTGCCTTTCAAAGGGCCCTCCTGACCCAAAAGAGAGGTGAAGGAACACTGTGCATTGTCCGATAGGTGGGGAGGGAGGGCCACCCTTCCGGAAGGGGGAAAAATGATTGCCTTCGAAGAAAAAAAAAGAAAAAAGGACTCTCAACAAAAAAAAATCGGAAGGGACTCGCTCCCAAAGGAAAAAAAAACGGAAGGGCCTATGCCCGTGAGGAAGTATTCAAGGGGGAAGAAAGGGAAGTTTCCTTCAGCCAGAGGGGGATCAGTCCTCTTTCGCAGACCGCACCGGGGGCTCAGGGGGTGTCGCCAGGGGCCGTCGACAGTGCACGTTCGAAAAAGGGGAAAAAAAAAAAAAAAAAAAGGACGCGCCATAGGAAAGGCGATGATGTGTGATAACCATAGAGAAAAAAGAAAAAAAAAGGGAGGGAGGAGGAAAAGAGAGATAATGGTTCACTGCAAAAAAAGAGCGAAGAAGGTAGAATGACCGAACTTGCACTGCGAGGAAGCAGGCCCGCTGCAACGGGACAGGAAGGAAAGATAGGACGGCCAGCCTCTGGATGCAAAGGGGAAACCTTCACCCGGTGAACCACCCGGCCAGAAGGGGAAACCATCTTCCATGCCAAAAAAAAGAGGGAAGGGAAAAGGAGTGAAAAGGCGCTGTGGCGGGGGTGCAGAAAGGGGCGGCCATCCTTTATTTAAAGGAGGTGTGCCAGCCACGGAAAAGAAAAAGGAGGGAAAACTGTAGCATGGGGGGGGAAGGAGGTGTTTCCTTCGCCGTGGAGGGAACATGGCCTCGTGCTGCCGGTGGGGGGAGGGATTGCCGCACAAAAAAAATACAGGGGGGGGGGAACTTTAATATCCCCATGGAGGGAAGATAGACCGTACTTTGTCACGGGGAAGGAAAAAGGGGGGAGGCCAGAGCTAACCCCACCGGGCCCGAAGGTGAGTTCAGTGAGGAAGACAGCGCCATAATATCGCCATCTTCCGTTCTTGGGAAAAAAAGAAAAAGGGGGGAAAGGAGTTCGAACTCCTGCGGGGAGGGGGGTAATTGAGGAGAATTCAATTCCCACTCCTACATAGAAGGAAAAAGAATGGTCCTGCCCTCCGCCAAGGGAAAAAAGGGGGGTGCAATCGCTTTTGCTCAAGGGAAACGCAGAGGAGACTTTCCTTTCGGAAAAAGTCCCCACTTGTGCCGGGGGGAAGGGGATAAGGAGGGGACTGTCAGAAGACCCCTGGGGGGGAGGAATCTCCTAAAAAGGGCCCGGTTCTTTCTCAGAAAGGGGAAGTGAAGCGATTCCACGGGCGCAGGTAAAAGGGGGGGGAAAAACCTTCGGGACGCCGGGTAAAAAAATCCACGTCAGAAGTTGGGTCTGTAAGGGGGGAGGGCCAACCGCAGAAAAGGAACAGCATTCCGAGGGAGGAAAAGGGCGCTAGGGAATCAGCTTTTCCGACGGGGAATCGCTGTTGTTCCTTGGGGAGAAAAAGGGAGAGGACACGTTCCTGGGTTCACGAGGCCCTTTCTTTCAGGAAAGGCTCCGTGGGGAGGGGGAAAAGAAGGGAAAAAGGGGGGAGCCCGCGAAGGGGGGTACTCCGTTTAAAAAAAAGGACACGGCTTTTCAAAAAAAGGGGGGCTTGGCCTTCTCCCGAGGGGAATGATAAAATGTGTCTCTGTGGGGAAGAAGCCGACGTGCGGGGAGAAGGGGGGGGGGGAAGAAATGCGTCATAACCCACTGGGGAATGGAAGGGGGAAAAGAAAATCCTGAAAGTTCAAATGGCGCCCTCCCCGCACATGCAAGGGAAAAATCTTCTTCACAAGGGGAAGCTCCCTTCCCAAAGGGGAGAAACTTTGCATTGTTACAGGGGAAAGGGGGAAAAGACTCTTCCAGGGAATCCTTTGGGGTGGGGGGGGGGAAAAAGGATGGAAGTTCCCTCGCGCCGAAACCAGGACAGAAAGGGGTGTCTCTCCTCGAAAAAGGGTCCTTCTGATCCTGCATGGGCGGGAAAAGGGGGAGTCAGATCTTTGCAAGAAAAATTGATAAGAGGGAAAACTGTTCATCTACGACAGGGGGCACCGCACTTCTTCAAAAGGAAAGGGGGGACCCCAGCGGTTTTCAAGGTAGGGGGGAGTTAAGAAAAGAGGGTCTTTTCCCCCGGGCTCCTTCCGAAGAAGACAGAGGATGGGAACTCCTTGTATCTCCTAAGGGGGAAAGGGGAAGAATCTCTAAACTTAGGAGGATACCAATCTATCCAAGTAAAGAAAAAGGAGCAAAAAGACGTGCCCGCATCAGACACTGCCAAAAGGAGGTTTGGAACTACTCTCCACAAAAAAGGAAAACAATATGTCTCCATCGTAGGCCTGAAAAAGGCAAAGGACATTTCCTTAAGGGGAAAGGTGCCCAAGAAAACCTTGCCGTGCAAAACAAAGGGGCCGCCATCCTTAGGGGAAAAAATCTCCATTGACTGAAGGAAAGGGAAAGGAACCTGTCATAGAAATAGGCAGGGGGGAAGAAACTCCCTAAACTCATGGGGTGCTCCGTCCCTCAAAGGAAGAAAAAAAGCCAAAGTGCCCGCGAGAAACTAGCGGGAAAGTGGAAAATGAGCATGAAAAGGGGGGGGGGGGGGTGTTTACCCTTCGAGGGGAAGGGAGGGTCTGATTTGGCCTGCCGTGAGTCGAAAAAAAAAAGCCTCCCTTACTCCACAGAAGGGGGGGGGACCAATGGAACTCCCGGAGGGGGGGCCTGACTTCAACTGGTCGAAGTTCCCTTCATCGAAAACAGGGGGGAAAAAGAAAAGAAGGGAGAAGAAGAAAAAAAAAAAGAAGGGCAAGGGAATTTAACGACCGGTGAGCGGCAGTGGGAATGGTAATTTCCTTTCGGGAAGTGAGTTAACTACCACCACAAGGGGGGGAGGGAAACTGCGAGCCGATCAATGAGGAGGAGGGCGAAAACCAAAAAACAGCCCTAACATCTCTTAAAAAAAACAACCCCTTAGGATGTAAATATAGAGGGGGGGAAAAGGGGAAGGGAACGCCTTTATTCCGCCCAAGAGGAAAAGCAAAGATCTTCTCGGAAAGGGGGGGGAGACGGTCGTTCCCAAATTCAAAAGAAGGGGGGGTGCACACCTAAGGATTCATTCCCATGCACAAGTAAAAAGGAAAGAAGGTCTAATGCCGGGAAGACGACAGGGAAACGACCGTGGAGGGGACCTGGAAAAAAAAAGGGAAAAAAAATTCGTCATGGGGGGGGAACAGGCCGCGGTGGGGGGGGGGGGGGGGGAGGGCTCCCGTTCCTGGAAAAGTGCGCTAAAAAAAAACCTCGACGGTCCAACACCTAAACGGGGGAAAAAGAAAAGGGGCCGTCAAAAAAACCTAAGTAAAGAGAGGTCTCCTGCATGGAGGGGAATGGACGAAAGGGGGGGAAAAAAGGAAAAAAACCCTTCCATGAGTTTAACAAAGCAGGGGAGGTAAATCCCCTTCACGAGAAGGGGGAAAAAGAGACTGTCCGAAAAAACTCCTCCTTCAAGTGCTATCAAGGAGGGGAAGGATGGCGGGCCAGGGGAAAAAGCGTAGGCGGCCCGGAAAGAGGGCTCCTCGTAGTAAAAGGGAAAATGGTCGACCGGGAAAGTGCCGACGCACAGTCAGGGTCCAATGCCTGCCTTTCAGGTGCCTGAAAAAAAGGGGGGGGGAAGATGAGTTCCGCCACGTCGGAAAAAGAAAAATGTCTTTCCTCCCTTCGCGAGGGGGGAAGATCCAAGAGGGGGGTAGGAGCATCGAAACCAGTAGGAACCGGCCAGAAAAGGAAACCCCCTCTCCATCAGAAAAGAAGACACATGCCGGAAAGAAGGGGGAAAAATCCCGAAATAAACTAATCTCCAAAAAAGGGCCTCCGTTGAAAACAACCAAAACTGGAAAGGGAGGCACCTTTCCCTTATTCCGAAGGGTTCCTTCTGAAAAACGGGACCCACAGGGGTCAATTTGGGCCCCTTCTTTCCCTAGTCAATCCTACCTTCCTGAAAAGGAATCCTCATGATCTCGGTAGCCCGAATTACTCTCTCGGTCGTCCACTACACGGTGGGTTAAAAAAAATGGGGAAGAAAAAAACTTCCTCAAGAGGGGCCGGTCGAGAAAAAAAAAAAATCCTAAAAGACATTTCGCTGAAAAGAGGGGGGGAGGGGGGGGCTTTCTACAAGTGGGGAATAGGCTTTCTTCCACCGGAGGAGGGAAAAATCATTGGGCTTTTCCTACCTGCAAAAAACAAAAAGAAGAGCACTTAAAGAGAACCCCTCTCAAAGAGAAAAGGAAGAGGACCTACACGATGATCATCCACGCGATCAAAAGAAGAGTTTTTTGAGAAAAAGGAAAATCCAGATGGGGAAAAAAGAAGGCGGAAACTGAGTAACAACACCTAATGAGAAGAATTTAATTACTGGGAAACAAAAAAAAAAGGGGACATAACTCCCAGGAAAAAAGGATTCGTGAACCTTAAAGGGGCGCAACTCTTATTACCACCAAAAGAAACAACACCAAAACCTGTAACTCTATTAAGAACCTAAAGAGGGAAGAGGACTTACTCAGCATACTGACAAAAAAAAAGCCTCCACTTGAGGGGGGAGAGAATGAACGAACTACCGTCTTAGCGAAAAAAATCTAATCTTACCGGGGATTCTCCTTTTACGAAAAGGAAGGCGACAGCCCCATCCAGGAAAAAAAGCCGCCCCCTCCCATCGAGGGGAAAACCCAGACGTTTTTTTCAAAAAGGTGTTAAAGCCTTCCAGGGGGGGGGGTGCCTAAATACTTAGGACAAGAAGGCCACAACTCCCGTGCAGGAGCAGAAAAACCCTCAAGGAGGTCCCGGAAGGACGAGGGACATCATCTATGTACGAGTGGAGAAAAAACGATACCACCATCACCCGAAAAGGAAAAAAAAAAAAGGGGGAAGACCAAGTTAAAGGACGACAAAAAGCTTAACACACAAATGGCAGAGAAAAAGAGGGCTCTGAAAGGGGAGGTACAAGCACAAAGTCGAAAAAGAATCTTTTGGACCTGCCATCGGACCGGCAAGGAACCCATTAAAGGAGCCATGGAAAAAAACCGCCATGTATCGAAAAAATCTCCGCCCGGGGAAAAAAGGGGGCTTCCATCCCGTAAAAAAAAAAACGGCTCTATCCCATGGCCTTCCGCCAAGCAGTAGGGGGGCCTCCTTCAACAAAAATCTCAGGATTGCAGAACCCCTCTTCACCCCGAACAAGAATCCCTGGAAGGGGGTGCATTTTCCGCGGGGGGCGTGGCTTGGCCCCCGGACAGGGCCATTAAAAAAGCTCGCACTTCGCAAACAAGAAAAGGAAGAAGACCCAAAAACGGGGAAAAACTCGCTTCCCATTTGCAAGAAAGTCGCTTCGCCATTTCCGGAACAAGGGAGTACGTTTTTGGAGGGGGCCACTCGCAGCCCCATTAAAAAAAAAGGAGAAAGTCCTAAAATTCGGGACGCCATGCAAAAAGAAGGGGAAACACGCCGCACCCGGCTTTAGAAAAGGGAAAAAGTTCACTTTCCACACAAAAGCCCCCTCTGGCAGGGAAAGGGGGAACCGCTTCTATTGATGGGGTTAGAACGCATGAAAGACAGAAAACAACTTATTATTAGGGAAAAGAAAAAGGGTTCTCACCAGAAAGAGGGAGGGAAAGGTAAAGAAGAAATGTCGATTACGAAAGTCAGGGGGAAAAGAAAAAATGTTCTACCACGAGAAAGACTCCCCACTTCTGAGGAGGAAGACGACTGAGGGGACTGTAGCATGTCGAAATTGAAGGTAAAGGATTTCTCATTCAACCCAAGGAAACAGGAAACACTTCGAATCTTCCATGCCTATCTAATGGGGAGGGAAGGGGATGAACGGTCTCTTGTTTGAAAGAACGGGATTTCTTTTCTAAGGGGGTGGAATGTTAAGAAAGAGAGGGTTTTTCCAGACAAAAAAAAAAAAAAGGGGACAATTTCACGGGGGAAAGCATTTTGGGGAAAAAAGCGTCGACGGCTCGGGAAAAAACAGCGCCTTTACTCGGGGGAGGCCCGTCTACGGAAGGTTGGGGGGGGGGTGACTCCGGGGAGAAAACCACGTCAAAAGAAAAGCACGTTTTTAACGGGGAAAATGGCTGCCAAATAGAAAAGGGCTGCAGAAAAGCCTGGATGCCAGGGGTAAAAATGAGCTACCCACCGTTAGAGGGGAAAAACGCCCCCTTCAGCAGAAAAAAATATCGCCCATTGAGGGGACTGCCTCTGGCGGGAAGGCCTCCTTGAAGGGGATCGTGTCGAACTTGAGGGGAGGGGAATTTTGTCCGCTTGGGAAAAAGAAAAGGGGAATCCACTCCGGTCCATCCGAAAAGGGAAGGAGGCATAGGCCTGGGAAGACCTTCACGGAAAAGGGCTGCGGTTTTTTCCTACGGCGGGAAGCCTGGGTCCCGAAGAAGCCTGAACACTAGTAAAGGGGGAAGAAAAAAAAAAAATTTTTTCTTAAGAATTCTTCGGGAAAGGGGGAAGTGGCTTTCCGAACAAAAGGAAAAGGGGGTGAACCCTCCAGTCAGCTTTAGGGGGAAGAGCAATTCCTGACAAGGGGGGAAAATCATTCTGCGTATGTTTGAAGGGGAAGGAAAAAGCCGATGCGTCTTCAGACAAGACAAAAACCAAAAAAGGGGGGGGCCCTATCGAGTTCTGTTGCAGAGGGGGGGGGGGGGAGGATCTCTTGGGCCTTGGGGTGGCTCACTTTCCGGGGTACACGGTGACCCGGGTGGGCTTTCTTTGGAGGTTTAATACCTCCAACGTGTTCAAACGGGGCTCTAGTCCAGGGGGGGTGGGTATACTTTTAAAATGGAACGTCCGCAGGAAAATTCACCGCGCAAGCGGGGAGACTCTCGACATCTAATTCCTCGAGGGGGGGAAGGGGGGGGGGGGGGAGGAGGCCGAAGGAAAAAAAAATTGTCCTATAAAATAACCCACTAAAAGAGACTTCTACCGCCGTCTCTCGCCTGGAGCAAAAGCAAAAATGCAGAGGGGCCTAAAAAAAAAAAAAAAAAAAAGGGGATCGCCAGAAAAAAAAAGGGGGGAGCGCACTTGCCCAAAACAAGAAATGGTCCCGATTTGGGGAATCCACAAAAAAAAAAAAAAAACCCACTCCTGGGGGATTCCCTTCCCCGGGGGATCATCTGGCGATGGGAGTGGGGGAGGAAGGGAGAAGGTCATGCTAAAAAGGGAAAAGGAAAAAGATGCACTCTCAGAAAGCAAGGTCATTCAGAAAACTTGGCAAAGGAACTTTCAGAAAAAAAAAGGACATAAAAAAAAGGGCACAAACGAAAAGAAGGTCGGTTTGTTCCCCGAAGAGGGGGGGATATTCGACACGTAGGAGGGAAGGGAAGGGGGAAGGGGGCCCCTTGCCCACCGGTTTGACGGGAGCCCTGATCTCTGCAGGGGGTCTCCCGGAAGGAAAAAAAAAAAAGGCGCGGCCTCACGCGGTCAGAAAAAAAAAAGGCTTTCCATCAGAAGGCCCTCCAGGGAGGGGGGGACATAAAAAGACGGCGCATCCAAGCAAAGTTCTAGGGCATTTTACTAAAATCTAAGAGAAGAATCCACAAATCAGAGGGGCCTTTAAAAGGGACATTTGTTTAAGAGAACAGACCCATGTAACAAGACGGCCGACCTTTCCGAGAAAAACGCCCTCCCTGGAGGAAGCGAAGGAGGGGGGAGAGCAGGAGCTCCGGAGCAGGAAAGAAGGAGGGAGGGGGGATTTATCCCAAAGGAAATTTCATATTGGAAAGGTTCTCCTGCCCCCTCGCAAGGACTTCTCATACTAGAAGGAAAGGGGACGTGTCACTTATCATGGAAAATGGGGGTGAGGTGTTGACTTCGAGGAGGAAAAGTGGGGGGGAAGGACATAAGAAGAGGGGCAAACAACACTCAGGGGAATGAATAAAGGTTCCTTAAAGGACTCCCGAGGCTTTTCACTGGGGCTACCACGGAGACACCCGGAAAATCGACTTAGAGGAAAGAGATTTCGGTTTTGTTGACTACCTGGGTCTCGGAAGGGGGGCCCCTGGAGTTTAGGGGGGAGAGTGACTACCAACCTTCTCTGGGAGGGAGGAACCGAATCCATGAGGGCCTCCGGAGACAAGGGAAGAAGAGGAAAGGGACCGGGGGGGGTCCCTTGCCGAACTACATCCAAAAAAATCTAAGGAAGTAAAATAAGAGAAGAGGGACAAAAGTTACACTCCTTATGCGGCAAAAAAAAGAGAAAAAGGGGACGGGAAAATCAATTGAACTAAAAATCCCTATAACTTGTAGGGAAAGTCAGCTACCAAAAAAAAAGAGAAAAAGGGGTTCCACCTCTCGGCCTCTACCCCAAGGGAGGGAAAGAACCGAAGCCCGCGTTTTGAAGGGGGGGGGAGGGTAGATTTCCCGGTACCTTGTAAGGAAAGGGGAAAAGCCCGCCTTCTGGGTCCATCCTTATCTGAAGAAGGAAGATTTTGTGTTTTGCGCAACGTGAAAACAATTCCAGGAAAAAGAAAAGTCGTACTAACCGAAAAGTTGCATGCTCAGTTAAAGGGGGGAAACCTCTCCGTGGAAGGGGGCCGTTTACGGGCCCAAACGGCACGGAAAAAAGGGGCGCACTGAGAAAAAAAAACATGAGTTTCGAAAGGGGGGGGAAAAGGCAGAGTCTCGCACGCCGCGCTAAGGGAAAGAAAGTGCTCCGAAAGGCCCTCCCTTATGGAGGGGGGTCGCTTCCCAAAAGAAAGGAGTCCGCCGAAAAGGGAGGCATCTATTTCCCAGAAAAAAAGAAAGACTTAATGTTTCGAAAAAAAGGTGGGGGATTCTCGCCCTACAGGGGGGGGATAAAGAATTCCTTCAGGGGGAATTAGTAGAAATGCGCCCTTTTTTTAAAGCCTGGAAAAAAAAAAAGGTTATATCCAAATGATTTCCGGCTCCACGAGGATGACATCCATCCCCATCAGGAATTAGAAAAATCGTATCCCGGGAGAAAAAGTCCCGAACTCCCTCCTAAGGAGAAATGCAGGGGGGGGCCTCCTTCCTGGGGGAAGAAATCCCCCCTCCAAAAAAAGAGGATAGAAACCTCCTAAATAACACTTTAACTCAATCTTTTTAAAATTAAAACCCTTTCTAAGTGGGGGAAATGAAAATTTCCGATATAAGGGGCCAGGGGTCCAAAAAAGAGGAAAAAAAAAGTTCCATCCGAAAGGACCAGGGGGTTACAGGAATCCTACCTTAAACTTCCTATCGATAAGAGGAAGTTATTCTGGAGATCCACTACCATCAACTCTACTCTAAAAAAGGATTCATCTGACAAAGAAGGAAGTTATTGGGGTGGGAAAGGGGGTTGAAGATCTGCCGACAAAAGGTGGAAAAGTCCTTTTTGCCATGGGATCAAAACCCTTTTCCCTAGCCGGAGGAGGGGAGACGACAAAAATTGTTTTGCGGGAGGGGCCCTTGTGGGGGGGGGCTTCTCTCCTGCTTCCTTTTAAAACTACCGGGGATCAGTTGGGTGGAAGACGCCCGGCAAGCCGAGCCAAAGCGTCCTTTCTCCCCAAAGCCACATAGAGTACGAAAAGAAGCGCTCGCACATAAACATAGACGGGAGCGGGGGGGAGAAATAGCCCGAGGAAGGGCGGAAACGGAGTGAAAAAAGCCATGAGCGCGCCACGAAAAGCTCTGAAAAAAAGGAAAAAAACTCCAATGGAGAGGGTCTACCTTGAAACAGCCCTGGGCGCCAAACTAGGACGAAAAAAGCCCCGGAGAGAAACCTCTTCCCCCTAACTCGATGGTGTAGACGATCCCCTTACAAGCAAGACAAAAAAGGAAAGGAAGATCCCGTTTCCCTCAAGGGGGCACGGCGGTGTCCAAAGAAACAATAACGCCTCAAGCTGGGCCGCCGTTGAAAAAATGTGAACCTGACGAAAGTCTTCCTGCAGATGGCAGAGAGGGGACTCTAAAAGAAAAGAAATTGGGAAGGAACTTCTCCCTGGGAGTACGGGAAGCCCGGAGAAACGAATGGGGGTAACTCATTCAGTGGCTGACATAAGGAAATAGTCTATTACGCAAAGAACCCCTCTCTAAATGAAAAAGGACTTGGCATGAGTGGCAAGCCTTTCGATGCTAAAAAGAGAAGGAAAGTTTTTCCCCTCAGCGGGGAAGAAGAAAAGTATTCCAACAGAACCTCCAAAAGAATTATCAGCGGAGGGGAAAGACACGAGGAAGGGGGGAGGGCTCGGGAAGAAAAACGCCTTGGCAATCTATGGGGATAGTTTTGTTAAATTTGAAAGGGGGGAGGGAAAACAAGAATCCCACTCATCCGAAAAAAAACCAGAAAAAGGAGAAAAATAAAAGTAAAAATTCTTTCCATCCACGATGCTTGACAAAAAAAGAAACATTCTCTTTTAAAGAAAAAAGAGTTCTCCTGTTTTGGTAAAAAAGAGTGGGCATCCTTCCGACGCTCACTGGTACAGGATCCCATTACTGAAATTACAAACAAAAGGTTTCCACCTCGTTGAGGGGCAAGGGGAAGGGTGGGTGGCGGGGAACAAAAAAAAACCCCCATCGCTATAAGGGAGAAGGTCCAATTCCTAGTGGGGAAAAAATAAAGAAAAAAAACGCTTCCTTAGTCAGAAGAGAAGGAAATTCTCCCCGGATTGGCCCCTGTTGGCAGGGGAAGCGGTGACACTGGGGGGGCCCCAGGAAAAAAAAGGAAAACGCACTTCCGACCTCTCCTGAGGCTCAAAAAGAAATCATCCAAAAACCCAAAAACGCACCAAACAAAAAAGTCCCGTCTCTAACAATTTCAACCTAGGAAAGAGCCCATAACAGGGGAACAGGGGAAAGTCATTAAAAAACTCTTTGTCCACTGCCGCAGAAGGGAAAGGGGGGGAATTCCAAAAAAAAAGGAGGGATCCTTCCTCTTTAAAAACCACGCCATGAACCTCCGTGGCACGGCCCACTGCCGTGGGTCAAGAACAAAAGGAGGCTAGCAGTTCCGTTGGAGGTTCAGGCAAGCTGGCCTATACCCTTTTGCTGAGGATTTTGAGGAAAAAGACTACCTCGAAACAGGCACCCACAAGAGAGGAAACTCTTATACTTTGTTTTCGTAGAAGGTTCCTCGAAGCACGTTTCCTGCCAAAAGAGGCGATTCCTAACATTGGGGAAATGCAAAAAATCCGAAGGATACCACGCAGGGGAAAAAAAGGGAAAGTCTTCCAATTGACAATACAAGGAAGACTTCAGAAAGCAGTCCACCTTCCCTCTGCAACGAGAAAAAAAAAAGGTTCACCTCCCCGGTAACTCTCACCAAAATCAGGCCCATGAAAAAAGGGGGGGATGAGCTAGGAGGAAAAGGGAAGGGGGCGGGTCACCTCGATGATGGCGGGAGAGCAGCCTTTCCTGGGGGAAGGAAGGGTGTCCGAAACAAAAAAAAAAGGTCTGACAATGACAAGACCCTGGAAGCATGTTTGGGGGGGGGAACGCGCGGCTACGGGAGGGGGGTCTGTGGTTGCCCTGGGTTAGCCGGGGGGCCAATTTTCTACGGTGCAAGATCGCGCCTTTGGGGGGGAGCAGTTATTACGGAACAGTCGGGGTGGAAGAAAGGAGGGGGTGGAAAGGATATGCCAAGAGGGGGAAAAAGTAAAAGTTGCCTCGGAAAGTTTTTGGGGGCTTTGAATTAAAAGGGGAAAGAAAAAAAATATCTAAAAAAAAAAAAGGACCGTAAGTCCGTTCGGGGGGGAGGAAGAATTCATCCGCCATGACAGAAAAAAGGGAAATTCGGTTTTAGAAAGGGAATGTCCCCTAACGTGAGGGGAGAGGGGGTCTTTGCGGGGGGGGGGGGGACTCGTGATTGGGGAAAAAGAAAGCTCAAGGCCCACAGACACTTTTCCTCGCAAGAAGGCCTCGTGAAGAAAAAAGAAAACAGAAGAGATCCTCCACTGCAGTGGGGAGGGTTCTTCTCCCGGGAGCCACCTGTTTAAAAAATTTGTCAATGTGAGAGTTTACTTCTCGAAGGTATTCTTTTGAGGGGAGGAGACTTCTTCGTGGGCTTGAGAAAGGGGTAGGAGAAGGGAAAAGGCTCTTACCCGCAAACGTAGGAGGTTTCTTGAGGGAAAAAAGGGAAAGGGGTCAGTCGCAGAAGGGGAAGGGGGGAGGGTCTTTTAATGTTGCGAAAAAAAAACGCCCTTAGGAGAAAGAAAAAAGCTTTGGGAAAAGGGAAAAATCTGGCGGCGTCAACAAGTTCTGGTCCGAGGGGGGGGGGGGGGGAAAGATTGTTTCCTGGTGAAACCAGAGGGGACGGCACTTGCCGGGTGTCAACGGTTAAGGAGAAGGGCCCTTTGCGTAAATGAGGGGTGAAGGGTTTTTCTCCGGAAGACCACAAAAAGGGAAGATGCATTCCAAACGGGGGAAAAGGAAGTTCCGCCTGTGGGGGGAAAGAAAGGAGGCTTTTGTCAACCTCCTCCGGGGGGGGGTAAGGGAACGCGCGCTGAAACATCGGCAAGGAAAAGCAAGGGGGGAGAGGGTTTCTAAGGGAAGAAGGCCTTGCCTGAATGAAGAACCCCAAAGGAAAAAGAGGGGAGACCTCCTCAGCGAAAAAAAAAGTGGCGCCCAGGAAAAAAAATTTGCCTGTCGGAGACAAAGGGGGAGCGGCTTCGCCTACGGGAGCGAAAGGGGGGGAACCAAAAGGTGCCTTGCCAAGAGGCCAGCTCTACAAAAGAAAAGAAGGTTTTGGAAGGAAGAAGGGGGCGGCGCCGTTAAAGAGATTGCCGCGGCGCAAAAGGGAAAAGAGGGGGGTCCGGAACCTGGGACGGAAAAGGGACTTATACAGGAAGAAAGGGGCATTCAGTCCACAGGGGAAAAGGTGGTTTCAACTGGTGCAACAGGAGGGAAGTCACCTCATAAAAAAAAAAAAAAAAAAAAAAAAAGTTGGGAAGGGTTGTTCAACCTCTTGGGGTCCACTTTCTGTGGGGAAAGGCCATCCGGCGGTTCGGAGACAAACGTTGAAAGCGAAATTCTCCAGGGGGAGAAAAAGGGGAATGGGGAGACCGGGTCGGAAAAAATGGGGGAAAAAAATCTCTTCTCTGTTGGAAGAAAAGGAACGGCGTCTTGCTGTAAGAAAGACCAGGCTTCAGAAAAAGGGGGTCGGACCTAAGAAGATTCTCATCGCCAAGGGGAAGAAATGCAATTTTTAACTAAAAAGAGGGGGAAAAAGCAGACCCCATATGGGGGGGGGAAAAAGACGAATGTCTCCTTGGCCTCTAGAACGGGCGCGGGAAAAAACGACCTTGCACAAAAAAAAAAAGGCCTCCATCGGGGGGAAAACTCTCCATTTAAACGGAGCTAAGCCTCTAGCAAAGGGGGGTTCAGAGAATCCGTGGGGGTAAAAAAAAAAAACTCCATTTGAAGAGGGGGGAGAACCCACTGCCCCCCACCAGAAAAAAAAAAAGAAATGTCCCTGCACTATACGTGACCGGGGAGGGGGAATGCACCCTTTTTTCTGTGGGGGGGGGGAAAAAGAACGGCTGGATGAGGTTTTCCTGAAGGGGAAAAGAAAAAAAAGGGCGTCAACACACAAGGAAAAAGGCCCTTTCCCATTGGAAACGAGGGGGCGGTCGAGGGGTTAACGGGGAGTACACTGACCAGAGCATCGACCCTTATACCAGCAAAGGAAATCGGGTTTGCAAGGGTACAGGGGAAGAAGGGAGAGGGGCCCCCTTATTTTGTCACATAAGGAAGGTAAAACGACCTTCTCAGAAAAAAGGGGGGCACACACCCTAATAAGGGGAGAAGAAGAAAAGGACTATTTCCTTCCTAAGGCTTGGTTGAAAGGGGGCCCAAATCTCTCAACAAAAGGGGGAAGGTGAATTAAAAGAGAGAAGGGGGGAAAAAGGGGAAGAAAAAACTTAATTCCTCCTAACGAGGGGGGGGGGACAGAAAAAAAGAAAAGGTCAGGAAAAAAAATCGTGGCAAGGCACCCAGGCCCGATATCCAAAAAGGGGCAGAAAACGGAATCAAGGGTTCAAAAAAAATCCTCGACCCGGCTGGGGGAAAGACCTGCCAAAAAAACCGACGTGGGTCTTTATCCGAGAAGGAAGGGGGGGTTTAACCTTTTAGACAGTTAACCTCATGAAAAAGGCGTCCCCTTGGACAAAAAGGGGAAAGAAGGGGGGCGTCACAGTCCTCGGTTTTGTGAAAAAAAAGAACGAAAGGCAGGCAAGCAGAAAGAAAAAAAAGGTAAAACACACAACCTACCCTTCCAAGTCGAGGGCAGGCACCGGAAAAAGGCTAGTCATTTAGACAGGGAAATTTCTTTACTGTGGCAAAAAAAGCAAACAGGGGGAAAGTTCCTTAGGGGGGAAAAGGAGAAAAGAAAAGGCACACTTCCCCGAACAAAAGGGAATGCTCTCTGCAAACCCAGAAGTGAGGCTGCCCCAGGGAGGCTAGGGGGCCTCTCTTCCCTCCATTATTTGAAAAAGAAAAAAAAAAAAGGGAAAAGGTCTTCTCCTCCTCCAAACCGAAAGGGGGCGGGGGAAGGGGCCCATCTACAGAAAAAGTATTTCAGAACAGGAGGGGGAAAGGAAGAACGCCTTCCATTTGAGAAGGTCCAGGAAAAAAAAGTCATGAAACCTTTTTCGGGGGAAAGGGGTCTCCTATCCGGTTTTCTTCCTAGAGAGCTGATTACAGACACGGAAAAAGGGGAGAAATTCTAAAATCGATCAGCCAGGAAATGGGGAAAACTAGACCCTCCTGAAAAAACAATCATCTAGACAAGAATCTGTAAGGGGGGAAGAGGGCCTCTTACGGGGAAAGAGAGCCGTTATTCTCTGACGGGAGAATCTCCCCTACCTTTGACCAGAGCCTCCTTTTAACAACCAGAAAAGGGGAGGTGACCCCTGTCCCGGAGGGGGGAAAGAAGAAGGACGGAAAAGGTTCCACAGGGAAAAGGGTGTTGCCTGTGAGGAAGGGAGTTTCCCACTATCAGGAAAAGGACCATCTAAGCCGACCCTTCCTGAAGGAGAACGGGTAAAAACTCTCATGAGCGGAAAAAAAAAGAAAAAAAAAGAACCATCGCAGGGATGGGGGAGGGAGGAGCAAGGATCTCCACAACCATAAGTTTTTGGCAGGGGGGACGACCCGAGGAAAAGGAACGTTTTTTTTGCGGGGAAAGGCAAAAAATCTTGCCTAGAAAAAAGGCGCGACAAAAAAGGGGTGAAAAAGGCTTTCTCCAGGGGAGAAAAGAAAAGGGGAAAGGGGGGGAGTACCGTCTATCTGGAGTGGGGGGTCAAAGAAAAGTACTTCAATCCCTGTCAAAAGAAAAGAAAGGAGCCCTATTCCCCCAAGAGAAGGGGGGATAAGATTATCATCTTGATAAAAGCTCTCTTTGGGGGGGAAAGAACGCTGTACTTAAGAGGGGAAAAAAGGGAAAGTACCCCAGCCAATTAGTCTCCAAACAGGGGTAAGGGGTCCCTAACACTTCTCTGAAAGAAAAAAACGGAAACTTCCAATTGGCCTTCTTGGTAGGGTGGAAACCCCTTCCTTTAAACAGAAAAAAAAAAACTAGGGGGACCCAGCTCTCCAGAAAAAAGAAATGTCCCAGAAAAATCTATGGGGGAAAAAAAGGAAAAAAAAACCGTCGTAAAAAAGGGGGGACCTGAAAATCTCCTCGGGGGGGGAATAAAACGCCTCCAACTAGAAGGAAAGAACCGTAGTCCATCAAGAAGAGGGGAAGAAAGAAATCTTACCTTGTGCGGGGGGAAGATGGTGTCTTCCGGTCGGGAATCATCATGGAAAAAAATCCCCCCTCAGAAGAGACCCCCCCTAAGAGTGAGTAACTACAGAAAAGGGGTTTCAGTTGACGGGGGGTCCTCAAACGTGGGGCCCAGGTAGGGAGAGGGGGTCAGCAGGTGGAGGAAAAGTACCTTATCCAAATAGACGAGAAGTGCAGTATCAGAAAGGAAAAATGCCGATTTGGGAAGTCCATTGAGGTCGACAAGGAGGGGGAGAAAGGGGGGGTCTTAGTGGTCAACAGGGGGGGGCGGCAGCCGAGCAAAAAAAAAAAGAAAACAATCCGCCCGCCAATAAAGTCAAGAGAGCAGTCCAAAAAAAAAAAGAGAGAGGGACATGGGGGGAGTCTTGAAGGGACGTAGACAAGCCGGAAGGAAAGGGGGGGGAGCGCCCTTTAGTTTCAAGACCTGCAAGGGAAAAAAGTCTGAAGACGTTAAAATTTCCTCCCCCATGGGAAGAAAGAAAGGGGAAAAAAAGACAGGTGGGGGCTAACCGCCTGTGGGGACACGTTGAAAGGGGGGAAAGAACCCACCAATCTCTGAAACATTGAGAATGTAAAAAAAGAGTACAACTCGTAATGCACCCCGGAAAGAAAAGAGGGAAAGACTCCCTCCTCTGCCTATGACAATCCCAAGAAAACGGGGAAGGGTTCCTCCCGTTTTTACGGGGGGGGGGAGGGGGGTGGGCCCAACCTTCCGGGACCTTAAAAAAGAGGAAAAAGACTCTCCTTCCTCCCAAACGCGAAAAAAAGCTCCCTTAAAAAAAAAAAAAAAGACCACCCATAGGGGCAGAGAACTCTCGAGACAGAAGGGGTTCTATTTCACCAAGGGGGGAAAAAAGGGGGAAAAAATGTCCTTTTTTGTTTCAAAAGGGGGAAAAGGAATCTTTCCATTTTTGAAAAATGCAGAAAAAGGGCTTGGATCACGAAATCAAAAAAATAACTTCGCCGTAAAAAAAAAAGGGGAAGGGCTCCCCCTAACGGTGGGACCAAGAGGAACACACGTTTTTATCGGGTAAAAAAAAAAAAAAGAGAGGGAAAGGGAAGAACGTTACCCGTCGAGGGGAGAACAAGAAGAAAAAAAAGAAGGAGGATGAAAAGAGAGGGGGAAAATCATCAGACGAGTCACTTTTCCCGGCCAGAGGGGGGGGAGAAAAGGCTCTACTATATGTGGCAGACTAAAAAAGGGCAAAAAAAAGAAACGCGACGGAGATCGACAGAAAAGGGGAAGGGGGGGAAAAGGACCTTCTGCGCGTGAAAAAGAAAAGGAGAAAGAAACCGGTCCATCTTCCATTCTAAGAAAAAGGAAAAAAGGGGGGGGGAGAGGAGGTGGTTCGGTAGCGTGTGCGCTGGGGGGAGGGGGGAGGAGAAGAGCCGTGAGGTAAGGGGGGGGCCGGACGGAAAAAAAAAGGGAACCTACTCTGACAATGACACAAGGACACGGGGTGTGGGGCCCGGGCGGCGCGAAAAAAAAAAAAAAAAAGGAGGGGGGGTGCCTTTCCGACAGTGGTGAAAGAGGGGGGGGGGGGGGAAGAAAGAACTGTCTCGCCGCCTTTGGGGGGTGAATAAGGGGAAGAGTCCACTCCTGTTTTAACGGAAAGAAAAAAAAAGGGGGAGGAAATACCGGTAAAATGGAAAGAAGGGGAAAAAGGCCTGAAGTGCAGTCGGGGACAAAAAGAGGGGAGAAAAAGAAAGGTGGCTTGAATTACTCACGGGAAAAAAAAAAGAATAGCCATTGAGGGGGGTCTCTTTCTTTAACAGCGTGAAGGGATCTTTTTCGGTCGAAAAGGGGGGGGGGAAGGGAGGGGGAAGCCTCAATCCTTCAGGACCCACTCCGGAAAAAAAAAATTTCCTGCCTCTTCCATCAAAGGGCTGAATAGGATGCTAAAGGGAAAAGGGGAAAAAGGAAGGAGCCTTCTGCACGGGGGGGAAAGAAAGGGGGTCCTCCTTAACAACGGAGGAACGGGGGAGAAGGGGAGGGGGTCGTCCGAAAAGGGAAGAAAAAGGGTATGGTCCTTGGCGGTTGAGAGGAAGGGAGATCCACTTCTCATTAACCAGGATAAGAGTAGTAGGAGGGACTGAACGCCGTCTCGGAAGAAAAAAAAAGGAAGGGGGGGATTTATGTTTGAAAGGGAGGGGAAGAGGCGCACGTCAGCATCCCGTTAAAGGGGGGAGGCGGGAGAGCGTTCGGGAAAAAGAAAGGGGGGGGAGGAAAAGGAGCGGGGGCCTGTTGAGCAAGGAGGAGGGAACCCGTTTTTTCCCGTGGTAAAAAAAGGAAAGGCAAGAAAATTTCCCCGCCGTTTTCGCCAGTAAAGGAAAAGGAAAAAAAAAGGAAAAAGGCTGGTTGTAAACAGAGGGGGGGGGGAAAAGCGTGCTTTTCAACCTCTCTCATGTCTAGGGGAGACGAAAAAGGTGGCGCTGGGGGTGAGAGGGAAAAAAAGAGAAGGGACCGAGGCTTGCCGATTCGGCACAGAACCCACATGAAAAGGGAAGGGGGAAAAATCCTCCTTTCTCGCCTCGAACCAAAAAAAAAACCACAATTTGCTTTCGAGAAAGGGGGGGGAAAGAGAGGGCCTACTGGGGAGA
>Ga0179593_1648617_pt1 | contig 25776 bp, 28 predicted proteins | sample CZODoug2_1_08_16_FD_185931 | JGI IMG/M metagenome (GOLD analysis project Ga0179593, IMG submission 185931) | Vadose zone soil fungal communities from Angelo Coast Range Reserve, California, USA - CZODoug2_1_08_16fungal (PacBio error correction) | ecosystem: Environmental > Terrestrial > Soil >...
ACATATGAGGAAAGTCGACAACGGTCTAGTCCAAAAAAAAAAAACTCCCCGCCAATTATCGGGATCTAGATGCAAATAAACAGGCGACCGGCACCGAGGGGGGGTCGAGGTGGCAGGGAAAGAAAAGGTCAGTCAGTCCTTCCACAAAAAGAGAAGGGGAAATCGCCATACCAGCTTCCGAAGGTCGACTCTAGACCGCGCAGCATCAACCAAACGGGGTGCAAGGAAAAGAAAATTCAACGTAAACGGGTTTCGCAAAAGGAAGAGGAGGAGAAGAAGAGGAAAGCGCAGGCGTAACCAAAAGGGCACATCGACGAGAAAAACCCCGGGACGGGAAAAAAGACCCCGTCAGAAGTTAAAACATGGGGGAGAACGCGAACGCTTGGGGATTCCATCGCGGCGGGGGAAAAAAAAGGCACTTTCCCCTAGACCAAAGGGAGGACCTGCCGAGTCCTGCATAAAAATTCTTTCAGCGGGAGGACGACCGTCTTCATTCAAAGGGAGAGAGGAGGCAAGAATGTGACGAAGAAAGGTTTTATCGTCTCTGCAAAGATGAACCATCGTGGAAAGACATCCACTCTCACGGGAGAAGAGGGGATGACGTTCTCTCGCGAATCGCAGGAAAGTACTTCCTACTACAGCGTTGCACAAGGCTTTAACCGCTTCGGTCGAAGATGCGACGAGGAATCTTGCGGGGGGCGTAATATGCAGTCTGATCCCTCATGGCAAAAGGGGAGTCACCCAAGAAAGGTCCGAGATAGGGGGGATCCTGACACCACGGGGGAATCGGGCGCCAGGGACTAGGGAGGGGTCGAAAAAGAAAAAATGACCGACGACGAAGATCTAAGGACGCTATGGTTTGATCTCGTACTACCCCCTTCCAAGGGGGAAAAAGGACGCGGAGAGATTTCCTAATCCATCAGGAGAGTAGAAACCCGGCTGGGGGGGGGCCAAAAAACCCAAGAGGAAGCACAAGCCGAAGACCGGGAGCGGGGAAGAAAGTACCTTTCCCCGAAGAGTAGAGCCCCGAAGGCGTCCCAAACGCCCCTTGGCCCGCTGGAAAAAGAAAGGGTGAGACGCCGCAGGAGAGCTTACCTTGAAAAGAGCCCTGTTCTAAAGTCTCGATCGCGTCCGCGGTAGCAAAAGTTCCTCTGCTCCGTTTAAAAAAACCATATAAAGCGGCCTCGCCCGGAGGGAAGGACTCCGACTCTCCCGCATAAATAGCAGCGCTTGAGGACCGCTTCCATGAGAGGGCCAATCTTACCCGCCGGTTGGGAAAGAAGTGAGTCTGAAAGGCTCGGTAAGGGAGCGACACTCTTCCTCTCCACCTGGACCAGAGGGAAGGGGAGACGCGCGTCGGTGTCTGGAGGAAAAGCTCCTGCACAGTATTCCCCCTTGGGGCAGCAAGAGTGCGAAGGCATCTACCTGGCTGCATCGCGGGGGGGGAACTTCATCGCGAAAGGCCCGCTGGCGTTTTGTTCGTAAAAAAAGAGAGGGGTCGAGGGGCCCTGACCGGGAAGAGGAGGAATGTATCTTTTACCGTAAGGGGGGGTGACCGCAAGAGAGGGGGTCGCCGTCATCGGAGTCCCACCGCGAATCCTCTTCTTCTTCGGCTGGGGAGTAGGGGGGGGACGTACACGGTCGGAAGAGACCTGCGACCCTATCAAAAAAACCCCCTGTAAAACGATCTCTTGACAAAAGTGTTCGTACGTTGGCTTCTCTTAAGGAGAAGCGAATAAGGGCGTTCTTCGGGAGAAGGGCGTCATTCTCAGGTCAGCTGGGGGAAAGGCATGCGAGGCTCTTTCTTATGGAAGAGCTCCCGCTTCCCTATGGGGGAAGGCGAGGGGAGAGTACGGGAACTTTGGCGTCCAGGGGGAAGGCCCATAGATTCGTTTCCTCCCCGACGTAAGCCTTCGATCGCCAGCGTCCTAGGGGCACTGCGGGGACAAGGAAAAAGGGGATCTTGCAGATCTCTCTCACAAAAGGGGGAAAAAAGGATGAAGGCAAAGCTCGCGAAGGAATAAGAAGGGAGGGCTACATCATCTTCGACGCCGACTAAGAGGCGAGAGTCGGGGGCGTAACCGCGAAAAAAATCCGACTACCGCAACCCCGAAAACAGGGGGGACGGACTACAAAGGCAAAGACAATCGGGAAGCGGAAAAGACATCGCCTGTCGTGGGATCTTCCCTGGCTGCTCGCCCGCTAAAAGGCGGGAAGCACCATTAACTCTAGAAAAAAAAAAAGAAGGCTACGCACGAAGAACACGTGGAAGAGGCTCGGGGAAAGTCCATGTTTCGGTCGCCGGGGGGGAGCACCGCGCGAAAAAGACCGTAATAAAATCAAGAGGCCTAGACGCACCTAGTCTACTTAAAAAGGGGGGGGGGGGGCGCCTTCAAAAGTGATGTAGATGGAGGGAGGTACATATCAAGATCCCGGGAGGGGGAAACACCCCGGAACGATAATTACGACCACCCGAAAAAAGAAGAAAAAATAGCGGCGTGGATCCAAAGAGAGATTCCGTGTTGGGGAAGTGAGCACGCGGTCTTGCTCGGGGTTCCTCGGCGCGGGGGACTCGCTCCGGGAAAAAGGGGGGATAAGATGTGAAAGGCCATTTGTCTATGCCGGGGGAGGCCGTCAAGGAAACCGGCGACGGAAAACAGAGGCCGTAATTATTCTCCAAAAAAGAGCGGGGCTTGAAAAAAACGTTCGACTGAGGCGTCAGAAAGCGCGCTACTTATGCAGAGGAGCCCACGGCTCGAAGAAAGTGCCTCGATGCTTGGAACCACGGAGCCAGAAAAACCCGGAAACCTTTTGGGCTCGCCAGACTGTGATGATGGAGAAAACATTGCGTACTATCACGTTAAAGCGGACTGTCACCCATGGAGAAAAGGCCTCTTTCCCCGGGGAGGGGACTAGGGACGGGAGAAAAGACGTGGTGCTCTACGCGGGGCAGGGGCCCGTGATCGGGGGGGAGTCTTCGGTTCGCCGGAAACTGTCTCGGAAAGAGGACCAGCGTCGGCCAGCAGCGGAGGGGGAAACCTGTTCCCCCCCGCGGACGGGGAAAGGGGCGCGAGACTAACCAGAAAGATTGTCGCGGGGGAAGGGTCCATATCGGAGGGCGAAATCGTCGTAAAGAAGCGCACTATTCCATCGTTTTTAAAGGAGTCTAGAAAAGAGGTCTACGCCTATGGGCTCCGCTAGGGAAAACGAAGGAGCCACACGAACGTGCTCCATGAATCGGGACATCTTTCGAACAGAAGGGAAAAAGTCCACGCCTTGGGGGGGGGGCTGTGATCGAGGCGCCTCAGGACAGCCGATGTCCAACCTCGTATATCTCTAAGGGGAAAAAGAGTGGTAAATAGGGATGAGTCGTCGGCGGGGAAGACGTCTGCATTCCGATCTCCGAGGAGCTTCCGTGACGGAAAAGGGCGACGACTATCCTATGTGAAAAAAGGGATCACCCTCAGGGAAAAATGATCGGAGTTTCATGCTCGGGGAAGGCTCCGGGTTCGCAAGACCGCGGGTGGCATCAAAGGGTCGACTCGCTGAATCTCACCCAGCGGCAAAGTGGTAAGCAGGGGGGGATGAACCCTAGAGGGGTGGCCTCCCCACTCTTCGAAGGAAAGCGTTGTACGCCGGCGTCTAGAGGGGGGGAGGAGGAAAAAATTGTCCTCCAGGGAGCAAAAAACGCAAACACGGGTAGCGACGGAAGTTTGAGGGGAAAGGAGAGCACCCCTTTGGCGTTCAATGGCGATGAATCTATGTAGAAGCAAAAAATCGCGGATCTCGTCTAATCTTCGGGAGACAGTTCCAGGGTGGCCGGCCTGAAGGAGGGTGAGCCCGATGTTGTGTCGACTCGGGAACTGAAGTGCCGGGCGTCCTTGGGGGGGGACCTTTTTCTCTATATCAAATATAGAACAAAAAACAGGTCGGGGGGCGAGAAAGAGAGGACTTGATATGTCTCTCGGGTTTCAAGTAAGTAGGGCCCCGGGAACGGGAGGGGGGGAAAAATCTTCCCCTACTTTATTTGGGGGGGGGGGGGTGCGCTTAACCGTATTAAGACAGAGAAAGTCCATCTCTACGACCACGGAGGCCCCCCGAAATGTTCAGAAAGTCTTTATCTCGACTCCAAGGTCAGAAAAAAAGCGACGGTCACCTACGTTTGGGGGGGGAAAAGGGGAGTAAGACGAACTCAACGCGTTCGCAGGCCAGAAAAAAGAACTTTATCTACCCTACATCTTAATGCCGCGAAGTTGGCGTAGAAGAAAAGAAATCTACCTTAACTCCAAGGGGGGAGAAAGACTGAACGCGGCTACCCGGGGGAGAGGGCTCCTCCCTTGGCAGCGCTCCTAGGGCAGTCGTACAAAGAAGGGGAAATCTAAGAGTTTTTCGCAAGCAAAAACCGAGAGTACCCACTATCTGGATCCCGAGAAAAAAGGAATCGTCTGTCTCCAAGAAGGGAACGTCACGGACCCTGAACAGGAAAAAAAAAAAGCACTCCTATCACTTGGACAAGGGAGTCAGGAGCAAGAGGGGACGAAACCGTCCCGGCGGGACGAAGTGTGACGACGGCAGGGGGAAGAGAAGGAAGGGACGTTCTGTATCTTCCTGCAAAGACTTGGAGGAAAGCCCGCCACCTCCTCCAGAAAAAGGGGGGGAAGGAAGACTTTACGTTTCGCGCTCTGAGGGGGCATAGGATGGATCCCACCTCGATCACAGCTGACACGTGCACAGGGGAACGGCTCCGACTTCTTTTCTAAGAAGAAAGGAAAAAGGCAGGGGGTGGAGCACGCGTGAGGATCATTCCGACGTCAGGTAGGAGAAAGTAAGGGCAGGGCGTTCCGACGCGCAAGAAGTCGATATCCCGAACTAAAAAAAAAACGTGACGAAGGGGGTGCGCCCGGAGGAGAGATTTTCCGCAACACGAAGAAGGACGAAAAGGTTACCCAAAGTAACGCAAAGTTTCTTAAGAAAAGGACCGAGGGGAACAGTGCACGTCGGAAGGAAAAAAGCCATCTTGGTCGACTTCGGGGAAAAAAAGAAAGGAGAGGGCGGATGGTCAGGTAAGATCACGGGGGTCCCCCTACCTCTTAGAAAAGAACACGCCGCAGGACCGCTCCACCCCCGGGGGGAAAAGGAGAGTCCACTTGTGCTCGACGCAACGGAGAGGGCCCGGGCTGACAGGAAAACGGCGCCTCATCAATAAAGGGGATCTCTTCAAAAAGTCCACTCCGTGACCCGAAGAGAGGGAAAAGCCAATCGCCCCGTCGAGCGAAGCAAACCAGAACATAGACCAAGTAGCAGCGCGTGCGCGAAAAACCGGCGCCCATGCCATCGAGGGGGAAGACGGTTTGAAGACTACGGCCTCGGAGGTCGCACTTCTCCTGCTCGGAAGGGGAGCGAAGCGCCAAACGAGGGGAAAAACCTGGACCGTCACCCTTCGAGGAAAGGAAAAACGGTATGCTCGGATCGGGGAAAAAGAACTCGTGAACCTGGATAGGAAAAAGAAAGGGGCTCAAGAAAAAGGCAGAAGAAAGCTGTCTCTTTTAGCTACCGAAAAGGAGAAAAGAGGTCACAATGGGGAAAGCTTTCGGGTGGGCGGAAAGGATCGGGGGAAGGCCCTTACCTTTATCTCGTAAGGGAGGGAACGTCCGCAGGGGGTCTACATCACGCTGGGATGGGGGGAAGGGGCGCTCCCCCCATCTCGGACGTCCGGAGAGGTGCTTCCTATGAATATCAGAGTGGCGTGTCGTACAAGGGGAGCCGACCCTTTACCCTACCCCTTGCCCGAGGGGGAAAACAAAGAGGGAGGTTCTCGTGGCGATCGGCAAGGACAGCGATCTCTTTAAAGGGGTAGCGGGCAAAAATCGGGCACGGAGGGGAAAAATTTTCGCCAGGCATAGGGAAATAGCTCCCAGCTTCAAGAACGTCGACGGTGACCCCGGGAACTTTGGGGGGAAGGGTGCTTTTATTCGGAAAAAGAGGGAAAGGCAAGACGGTATAGGCGGCGATCGCCAGCGGGAAGAGGAGGAGAGACTGGATTTATCCCAAAACCCCCCAAACCCCCCCACCAAACCCCAAAAAATCCTGCCGACGGAAGTACGAGGAGAAAAAGGGGGGGGCAGATCTCTCTCACAAAAGAGGGAGAAAAAGATCGAGCCGACAAATCCTAGTACTTCCGAAAAAAAGGAAACCGAAAATAGACCTTGGCGATCGCCGCCAAAGGAAGCGTCCTTTTCTACGCGCATCAGAGGACGAATAAACAGACCCCAGAAGTCTACGAGCTGCTAGGGAAGAGGGGAGGGAGCCTAGGCTCATCACTACATAGGGGAAGGAAGCGGCCGGAAGGGCCCTGAGTCTTCCAGAGGAAAAGCCCTTCTTTATCAACTTTTAAGGAGAGAGCTGCTAAAGAGAGCCTAACACTTGGAGGAAGTGGTCCATAAAACAATCGTCCGGTGTCGGGTAGAAGAAGGGATCACCTCTCCGACCGGCAAAGAACGAAGAAGATCAGAGTTAAGAAAAACATCCTGGTGTACTCTATTACGGGGGAAAAGGGGTGGCGTTAAACACCCTTTCGCGTTCAGGAAGAGATCTCGAGGTAGGTCACAGGGCGACCACCGGGCCATAGGGGGAAGGTGCTATAATCTCTAGGGGGGGAAACCACTATCAACAGGTATATTCAAGGGGTTATCACGGGGGATTGATAGGCGTTCCTCTTTGCAGGGCGGAGGAAAAAATCCGAAGCATCCCCAGGAAAGTAGTATCGGCGTGTCCAGGGGAGTTTTCTCCGTTCGGACCAACGGCTAAGAGGAAAAAGGGGGCGACCAACCCGGGGAAAAAGGGGCTTTGATCGATGGAAAAAAAAGAGGAGCGCAAAACGGCTAATGGGGGAAGAGCTGCGGTCTATTCTTCGGAAATACGACGGGAAGCGTGTCCTCAGGGAGGAGGGAAAAACGGCTACCACCGGAGGGGTCGAGTCTGGGAGACTGGAAAGGGCGACGATCACGGCACATGAACTCTACGGGAGAAAAAAAACATTGGAAAGAGGTCCCCTGGGCTGTAGCGAAGGGAAGTAAATCGTAGGCAAGGCTCTACGCGTAGGGGGGGGGGGAGGGGGGGAAAGGTCTTTACTCCCGCGAGAGGGATTGGATCAGGGGAAAAAAAGTCGACGTCTACCAGGGGAGGGGAAAACGCAGCTCCTCCGACCGTGCAAACAAAGGACGTTTGCATGAAGGGGGGGAAGAAAAAACCCATCGCGGTTTTTTCAGAGGGGGGAGAGCTCTTCGGGAGGCGAAATCGCCGCCAGAGAGCTGGCCTCACTAGTCCACGTGGGGGGGTGGCTAGTGGGAAGTGAGGAAAGCCCGCTGTCCGTAAAGGAGGGAGAGGCTGTGGGGATAAGCAACACACGTTCTCCATTAAACACTTAGAGGGGAGGCGCCGTTCACGGAGGGGGGAAAGCTGTAAAGGGCGCTCGAGGAAGGGAGACAGCCGATAATTCCCTCGAAAACGTAAAGTAGGTAACTTCAGTTATGATTTATGCGGAGGAAGAAAAGGGTCCCATCTTCTTCAAAGGATCGATCGGGGGGAAAAGTCTCTTCCTTGAAAAAAGGAAATGCAGAGGGGTACCCTCTTCGGGGGAAAAAAAGGACGACGTGCCATGATCGAGTGACAGGAAAAGGGACTATCTTCTTCCTTTTTCGAAAGTGACCATCTTGGGATGGAGACGCAGAAATGCTCACAGAGAGTGCTTCTCGGAGGGGAGTTGTATGCGAAGCAGGGAGGAAGGGGTGCAAAGCAAAAAGGTCGTTGGTACGCTCCAGCGCGATCCTGTGAAATGAGGGGAGGAAAAGCCTGCCGGCCTAAGAAAAAAGGGAAGTGTGGGGGGAGAAGAGCACCCGGGGGGGAATAGGCAGCTTGCGATTCGAAGCACCCTTCGAGGGAAAAAGAAGAGGGGGTCGAAAATCGTACTCCTCTGTTGGAGAGGAAAATGAGGGAAAGGTCGTCAACCAATCGATGAAAAAAAAAGTCGGTGCCGGAGACTTTGTGGATGTACCTTGGGATAAGAGACTTGAATCGAACAGGTCGGGGGGGAACAGGAGAAGGTGTCAGCAGAGGGGACTGTTTTCAAGAAGGGGGAAGAGAGGGGAACCCACGTAGGAGGAGGAAAGGAAGAGGGGAAGCTCCGTCCTACTTACAGGAAAACAGATCGAGTCAGCGCGACGAAAAACCAAAGGGGGGGGGAAAACCCCCGACCTTTTCGAAAGAGAAAAGCCAAGGCCCAAGTTCAGAAAAACAAGGACTACTTCACGGGGGAAGAAGGAAAAACGAGTGAATAAAGAACATCGGGCTCAACCGGAGAGGGAAAAGACGGCACCCGAGTATTACGGAACAAGAAAAAGATTCGAAAAAGGGTTTCTTCGACTAGGGGAAAGCGGATCCGCGTACATTAAAGGGAAGAAAAAAAAAAAAAGAAACGGGCGCCGCAACTTAAAGGAGAGAAAGGTTCTCCTCCTGCGAAAAGAAAAGAGGAAAATGAAAAGATGCTGGGGAGAAGGGCAACAGACTTCCCTAGGAGGGGGCTCATGAACCCCGGCGGTCATCAGCAAAGGAAGAATTCTGGGATCAAAATCGCTGGTGAGAGAAGCGCGTCTCCAAAGAAACCGCAGTAGCGCCCGAGCCCGTATCCAAAAAGAATCTCACTCCGAAATGGAACCCGTGCGGGCTCCCGAAGCGGACCTTCTTCATTCACAGATCGGCTTGAGGGGTGACGACTGCCGCCGAGGAAAAAGGGGATCGACTTTATGATCGAAAAAATGAAACGGAAAAGCCGACCTATAAAGAGAGATGAAAGAATTTCCCAGGAAAAGGAAAAATCTAGAAGATGTGGCATCGGCTGGGAGAAAAAGGAAAAGCCTCGATCCACAGCTACATCTTGGAAACGGAGGAAGAACTTCCAGGATTCGAGGTGGGTTTCAGCCAGTCGGGAGGGGAAAAAGCAGACCCGCGGATGCCGCATGGCAGGAGATTCTTCTACCGAGAAAAGGGGAGAAGAAGCTAAAAAAACACGTGGCCTCGTGCCGCCAGGGAGGCTTGCTTACGAGGGGGACAGGCACAGATGACCGAATAACGAAACCTGAACGTAGGGTGGCCTTGAGAGTCTTCACTTAAAAGGAAACATTCACTTTCGGAGAGGGACTAAAGGAAGGTCGGGAACGCAAGAGACTGAAAGAAGAAGACAAAGACGCCGAGTGGCAGGTAAGAAAGACTGTCCCCTACGAAAGTTGGAGCCTCTTCCCGCGAAAAAAAGGGCCCGCGGAAAAGGGAGAAACAAGGGGGTGGAGGACGCCGCGTAGGGAAGAAGGGGAAGGGGGATCTTCTCCCTGTTTCAAAAGAAATAATCCACAGTCGACGACTCTGTAACGTAGGAAAGAGCGCCTGGGAAAAAAGGAATGGGCACATAACCGACCTATAGAAGGAAAGGACTCAGAAAGTAAGCAGGGATCTTAGACGCTCCCCTGAGGGGGCATCGAACGCTACCTCGTGAGAAAGACTAAAGGGAGGATCGTCGCCGGATCGGACCCTGGTTTCTCTACTGAAGCACACCTGGACCTACGACAGGAGAAAGGGAAAAGGGGGGAAAAGGGGGGATGCTCTGATCGAGGGAGTGCCAAAACCTGAGTAACCTGGTAGGAGAAAGCCCGACGTTAGAGAGCCTTATAAGGGGGATGCTACAAGCCGAGAGAAGCGGTCTTCCCGCTGCGGTGAGAGTGCGGTGTGGATCGGAAAAAAATGCTCTCTAATGAGTCTGGGAAAAGTCCTCCCTAAGTTGGGAAGGAAAGCTTTGGGATGGGGTCAAGACATCGGCGTCCCCCAGCTCTGGACGAAAGGGAGGGAAACTTTCCTCTTGACTCTTCTTCGGGAGGAAAAAGTTGAGGGAGAAAAACGACGCCCGGAGACCCGAACCTGGGGGAAAGAGGGTGTTCTTTTAAAGAGGAACGGGCGTGCTCGTGGCGCTCAGGGAAGAGGGCGAGCGCGTTCTTCTTGCTCGGGGGAGCGTGAGAGAAGCAGGCGTGCGAGGAAAGCCAGGCGATTTCTTGCTCCTCGGCTCAGCTTCCAAAGGGGAGGGGGAGAAGTCGACGTCCCCGTTAACTTGGCGTAAAGAAGAGGAAAGGAAATGATGCGTGGCCAGAGCGACTCGGCAGCGATCAGAGTAGATTCTCGGCTTTCGGGGAAAACGAAAAAAAAGAGGAAACTGGAAAGACGCTATCTTGCAAAGATCTCTCAGAAAAAAGAGTAGGAAAATAGATATATCTGCAATCTCTGCAAGAGGAAGGAGGGAAATTCTAAAGAAGAGAGAAAAAGAACTCTGGCGAGACGGACGCCGAGGACAGTACGGACGGGTTCGTGATAAAACAGAAGACCACCGACGTTCCCGGTTACCGGGGAAAAAATCTTCTCTACCACATCAGAAGGGGAAACGAGGAGAAAAAGGACAATAGAAAAAAAAGCCTGTCTCCTGAATGAAGGAATCGACCTCTCACCATTAGAGGGGGAGGAATAGCGAAGGACTAAGCAGGCCAAGAAAGACAAGAAAGAAGGGGTACCGCTAACCTACCAAAAAGTCGGGAAAGGGGTCGGTAAAAAAACACTAGACCGACCTTGTAGGGAACAAAGAAGAATATCAATATGAAGAAGAGGAAAGATGTGGGCGCCGATGACGGGGGAGTACCCAGAAAAAGGGAGGGAAAAACCCACCCTTCGTCGGCCGGTAAAAGAAAGAAGAGAGAGAGACCGGTAAAAACAACGCAAAAAACCTCAAGGTCAGGAAGGGTATTATCCCCTCTATCATAAGGTGGGAAGGGGGGATCTTTCGTTATCACGAAGGTGATAGGCTCGAAAAAAAAAGGTGGGATAGGTGCATGGAGAACGGAAGTAAAAAAAAGAACCTGATCTATTATACGGAGTAGTCAAGGAAAAGTGTCTCCCCTTCTCAAGAGAAGGAGAAGATCTACACGAAGAGACAAAAAAAGAGTGGAAGTGACCATCTGAAAAATGGGAGGTAAAAAACCTTCTCTTCTACTTATGAGAGGAGTCGAAATTACGTCGGAAAAGAAAGATTCCTCGGGTGCCGAGGGGAGGGTCCACTTAAGAAAAAATCCGCGGGACGCGAGAAAAGTTTTGAAGGGAAAAAGAGGAACAGGGAGAAAACATGAACGCGACGGCTGCGTAAGAACAAGGGGCCTATCAAGAAAAAAAAAGTGAACTTAAGCGGCAGGGGAAAGGCCAACATGGGCTCTACGCGGAAAAGGGGACGTTGGCTCGCGACGGTCTTCGGCCGAGATCGCCTTGTAGACGTCGACCCCGAGAGGAAGAAACGAGCGCTCCGACCGGGGGGGAACTTTTAAGCTAGACGGGAATTGGGATTTACTTTCAGGGGTACAGGTGGGTCCCCAAGATCTCGGAGGAGTTCCATATTTGGATTCAGGTCCTCCAAGAGGAGAAAGGTCTCACTAGATTTATTGAGGGTGGAGATATACTCAACCATCGTTGTCAGAAAAAAAAAAATTTTCTCGGGCAAGCTCAGGAAAGGAAGCGATATAAGACAAACAGGGTGAAAGTCCATGAACACCGAGGAGAGGGATCTTCTTCCGAGGATCGGCGACGGAAAAAAGGAAAGTCTTTGATCGTAGGGGGAGAAGAAGTCGGGATGACAGCCGAGGAAAAAAAGCTGATATCTCAAAACGTCACGTCGGGGAAGTCTTTAATACAGGATGGTAGTCGGCGAAGAAAAAGTTTCATCTGGGACAGGCCGCTCATCAAGGGGGTCGTGAAGGGGTGTACGTTCTTCCCGGAAAGAAAAATTCAGACTAGATAAGGAGGGGAGTCTACGGTCGGGAAAAACCACGAGGAGGAAAGCCTTCCAGAATAAGGTATTTCATGAGAGGAGGGAAATCGGTCTCGGGAGAGGATTGGCATCCCTTCGTGGGTGCTAAGGTGAATATCCAGACGAGAGGTCGGAAAAAGATTTACTGCGGGGAGGAACCTCCCTGTGCCCACTCAGGAGGGAAGGGATCGTTTACAAACAGGCGCGAGCGAACGAAAATGGCCTCGAGGAGGAAAACTGAAAACTGGTAGATACGGAAGGGGGGAAAGGGGAGAGACCCCTTTGGCGTTCATGAGGAGAATGCTCTAAAAAGACGTCGCTTGATCTAGGGGGAGAAGGGGGGTTCAGAGAACCTTAAAAAAAAACGGGGGAAAAACTCGCAAAGAGGGGGAAGGGAAAAGGCACGTCACCTCAGAGAAAAAAAAAGGAGGGAACGGAGTAATTGTGGATGGGAAAGGAGATGATATCCCGATAAAGGGAAGAACGTAGGGCTCGCCACAAGGGGGAAAAAAGAAAGAAATGATCATTTCCTCTTTCTTCATCGGGAAAGGACGGGCCGAGAGGAAACATCAAAAAGGAGTAGGAAATGAAAAGGAAGAGAAGAGAGCGGCCCTACGTTAATAGGAGGAATGAGAGGAAAGTCGACTACCACGGAACACAGCCTTTCGAGAAAAAAAAAGGATCGTGATCGAGAGGGCATCCACAAGGAGAAAGACGGTCTTTGTCGAGGTACGAACCGGGAGAAAGGGGAGGAAGAACGGAAAACAGGAGGATGATCGGAAAAAACGAACCGAGATAAGAGAAAAAGGGGTGCTTCTCATCTATAAGAACGTGAACGCAAACGGGGGGGAAGGAATGCTTCCCTCAAGAACAGTAGAAAGGGTCTCCTTCCTCTTTGAACACTAGATTGTACTCCTCAGATGGAGAAGGATTAGCACATAGAAAAGGGGTGTTCTGTACACCAAGGGGACGTTTCCATACAACTCAGAAAAAAAAGATCTTTCTTAAGAAACTAGAAAATGAGAGTAATCTCTTAAAGGCAAGAAGCCAGATCTTTCACTACTGAAAAAAAAGGGAGGGAGGCCTGCAATCAGATCACTGACCGTTGGGAAGGGGGGAAAAAGACGATTTGACGAAGGAAAGAAAAATCGTGGACGACGGCAGCCGAAGCGCCGATAGGGGAAAGAGGAATTGAGAAGATTAACATCGTGCAAAAAGACCTACCTCAGCAAAACTCTCCGTGTAGGAAGGGAAAACGTTACGACAAAATGAGAAAAAGATTAGGCCATCGATCCCGTACGGGAATCGTGCAGTCCTCTATCAAAGAGGAAGCTGAAGGCTCCGAACTTTAGGGGGGAGGGGGGTTTTCATTTATCAATGAAGGGGGAAGGAATATACGACCGAGGATGGTCCCGCGACACGTAGGACCGCATCACGAGGGGGGACTACCCGAAAGAAAACCACTTTTCCAGCAAGGCTTAGGAGAATCCGGAACGCGATATGACTAAGAATCGGACAGGACGGATGTGTTTCAGGAAAAGGGAAACCCCTTCCGTCACAGGGGGAAAAAGGGCAAGGGGCTGGAGGAAAGCCATCGGGGAATCGGACGTCCGCCGAAAAAAGGCTGATCGCGATGGAGGGGGGACAATATCAAGGGAACAACGGAGTATCCCCGTGGGGAAAAAAACGCTAAAGCCCCCCCGGGGCAGCGGCAGAGGAAGAAACACTGGGTTTATCGACTCAGGGGGAGAGGCGCTGACAAGTGATCTTCGCCCTGTGAGAAGGGAAAGGGAAAATCACATTCCGCTATCTCGGGGGAAGGAAGGAGTCCTAGAAGAATCGAGGCATAAGAGGATCGCAAAAGGGGACAAGCCGACTCAGGAAAAGAAAAGAAAATTAAGCAGCTCGGAGAAGGCAGAAGTCAAAAAAGGCAAGCCCCGAGACCAGAGGGTTTTTCGCACTAAGAAGGGCAGAAAGTCGAGAAGGCGCGGTAAAAGGGGAGGGAAAAAGGCGCCCACTCGCCGGGGACAGGAACAGGCTGAACTCTCTGGAAAAGGGGCTCTTATCGAGAGAGAAAGGAACCGATTAACCAAACCAGAGGTCTACACGAAGAAAAAGAAAAAGGTCATCTACCAGAGGTCTGCGAAATCCGATCTCGGGAGGAAGATAGGGCAGGGAAAGAAGGACGCTCTCAGGGTGTGTGCTCAGGGAAAGGGTATCTCGCAAGGGGGCTGGTAAAAGGGACCGCGAATGGGGGGGGGTTTTACCTCCAGCTAGAGTTAGTCCAGAGGCGTCCAACAGCTCAGGGAGGGAGCGGAGAGGAGCTTCCTCCTTGAGACGGAGGTTGGAGTGGGAAAAACGCGGGTTGGGGAAAAAACAAAGGAAAAACCTACCCCTGTCCCAGGGGCAGATAGGCCACGTGTTGCGTGCGCCGGGGAAAAGAGGAAAATTTCTCCTCTATCGAGGAAGGAGGGCTCAAGAGGGGGGAGCGCAGCTTCAGTGAAAGGGGGGGAGAGAGTCGAAGGTGGGAGGGGCAGGAGACTCGGCACCAGCTTTCCCGATGTGGGTAAGGACAAGGGTAACTTTTCTCTGGGTGGGGGGGGAGAAAGACCCAGAATGAAAGAAAGAGAGACTTCGGCGCAGAGAGGGAAAAGCGGGGAAGCTTGAGGTACTGCTTCCTAATCTGATTGAGAGAACGAGGTTCAGATCTCCTCAAAAACAAACGAGAGATGCAAGCTCCTCCTGCCTTCCGAGGGGAGGGGGGAGAATCAAAAAAAGGGATAGACGCATGGAGAAGAGAAGGGGAAAAGAGGTCGGGTGCGGACCGCAATCATCTGGGCGGAATAACCAATTTTCCCCGGGACAAAAAGGGGGTAGGGGAAAAGGCTTCTCTACAACATCGGAAGGGAGAGGAGAGGAAATACATGAGGGAACGCTGCTTTACAGAGAGAAAGGAAGGGGTCAATCTCAACCTTAGGAATCGCAGAAAAAATTCAGTACTAGCTCCACAGGGAGAAGAAAAAGGGGAGAAGTTTACCCCTAACAGGGGCAAGGGGTCTTTTAAGCAAAATCAACTCGATACCGGGGAAAGACAAAAATAATATATCAAGAGAAAACTGGATTCAAAAGAGGTGACTGCCTATGACGGGAGGAAAAAGGGGGATGTCTTTCATACCCAAAAGAGGGGACAAGGGGACGGGGTTCGAGCTCGATAAGGGGCAAAGAGACCACAACCTCAGGAGACAAGGAGAACACGGGGAGAAGAGGGGAGAGGGTAGCCCCCGTATCACATTTAGACAGGTTGGTAGAAAAGGAACGAGGGAGCTCGAAAAACGTGCATGCGCGCTCGCTCAAAAAAAAAAAAGAAAATCTCTTATACGGCAAAGTGGCGAAGGGGAAGCGTAAAAAAATGACCGTCGAACAAGGGAACCCGGTATTAATTTAGACAACCACGGGGGGGGGAAAAAAGGGCTTGCCGCGGAAAAAAAAGGGAGACGCTCACAAGAAGGGAGAGTCTCTGCGGGAGGGAGAGGCTTCCCTCTCGGAAAATAGTCCTCTATTCGTCGGTCCCAAAAAGAGACCCTGCTAGGAGGAACAAGAACGTGGATTAGGAGGAAGAAGGGTCTACTATCCAGGGATACCGAGTCTATAACCAATGGGAAAGGAGCCTTCCTCGGAAGGGAAGAGTACAGGCAAGAGGCTGGCCAAAGGGGAAAACCGTATTTTACAGGGAAAGGAAATGCAATATACTCTCTCGGGGGGCCCCTTAAAAGGAGAGGTGGAGGGGACTACTTAAAGAAGATGTATGACCAGAAGCATCTCCGAAGTTCCAAGCTGACGGGGCCGGGAGACTATAAGAAGAAACCAAGGTAGGTTGGGGAATAGGAGATCTTTCGTCAGGGGGAAGGGAAATCCGTCAGAAAAAAAGGCTTGTAAAGAAAACTAGGAAAAGGGGTCTGAGGGACGGGTATGTCAGGGAAAGAAGGGGGGGTGCGTACGAAAGGGGGAAAATTGCCATGTCTGCCGAAGGGGGGGAGGTGAGGGAGAAGGTGCTCAAGGAAAAGAGAGGAATCTTCGAAAATTAGGCCTGTTGCACGAGGGGAGGGGGGGGGGGGCTCCCGATGGGGAAGAAGAAGGATTGACCAAAAAAGCGCGAAGAAATCTGGGGAAATTCTTTGAATACCGGAAGGGGGGGGAAGCGGCCTTCACGATGTTAAAGAAGGGACGCATAAAGGAAGTCGCGAGGAGGAGGAAAAACAAACACATCCCACGGTTCGTGGAAAAAAATCGTCGTAGCAGAAAGAGGGACAGAAACGGAAAGGGAGTGCATTCGAGAAGGAGAAAAGGACTCAAGGGGGTTAACGGTGACCGGGAGGTGTCATCAAAGGGGAGACCGAGGGGAACAAAGCGAGCGGCCCCTAGGAATCCCAGATCGGGGGGGGGCTCGACTGGGAAATTAACCGAAAGGAGTTCCGAAGGGGGGGATATGGGAAGTGTAAGAAATCTCGATCGCAGTGTCCTCGATGGAGGGGCGAACAGAGGACGAGGGAACACCGGGGTTGAGGGAGGCCTAGAACCTTTTTCGTGACGATTATTCAGGAAGGAAAAAGGAAATTTCGAAGGGGAGAGGAATGCAAGAGGGAAAGCTTTTTCTTGGGAATAAACGGTTGGAGAAGACCTCTTGAGGGGAGAATCATCGAAGATAGGGGAAATTCCCACAAAATATGGTCATTACGGAAGTTGTTTATTACCGGGGGGAGCGGGGAATACGGGGGGGGGGGAGGAGATTTCTCTCGTAAATGGATACTCAACTTGGGAGGAGGGAAGACTGACGATTATCATTTCGGGAAGACGGGGAAAAACCGTAGGGCCGATAGGATCTCCTCAAAAGGAAAAAAGAGAACGATCCTCGGCAGCGACGTAAAGGAAACGTATGAAGACAACGAGAGGGGGCAGCGTCAAAAATACGAGCCCCCAGAAATCGAGCGCACACCATAGGGATCTCGCGAAAAGAGCCACAATTACGAAAAAAGGGGGGAGGGGGTGGCAGGACCTAGAGGAGGGAAAGGGACATACATCTGGTGGTGGGCAGTCCGCCACCCTAGGGGGTATCTACAAAGGAGGAGCCGAGTAAGGGGTGAGTCTACAGGGGAGCTAAAATTACCTCACAAAGGGTTTTCTAAAAAGAAGCAGTTGGGGGGGGGGGGAACCCAAGCGCCTTCTTTCGAAAAGGGAACTCTAGTACAATTACAAGATAAAGCTAGCTTTAGAAAACGAGGGGAAAGAGAGATTTTTTCGACGAGGGGACCCTCTCATCCTTAAAAAGTGTCCCTATACGTCACTCGAGGGGAAGGATCCTCCAAGACAAGAGGGAACTTGAACAACGGAGACTATAGGAAGAATATCCTTCACCACTGACCTTTCTGGCGAGAGGGGGAGACTACTAGTTACTACCGAAAAATCGGGGGTCGTCTAAGGGGGTTACCGGCCCTCCGAACGAGAGTTAGAGGGGGGAAATCAGATTAACCTCAAAGGTCCTCCGGGATCTAAAAAATACTCCTCGAATTCTTCAGACCCCTCCTTTACTGCCTACCTCAAGAGGTCTTCCGAAGAGGAACTTGACCTCTAAAGCGATCACAGCTAAGGGGGAAGAGTACGCGCAACTTCGTTCGAATATCCGAAGGAGGGGGAAAAGAAACGTCTTTCTGGAAAAAGAAGACAGTCGAGGGAAAAGAGTCGACCGCATCACCGGATGGAAAAAAAAAAAAGAACTCCGACACAAACGTGGCCGAGAAAAAAAGCTTGCGGACGATTTTCGCAAAAAAGAGGAAGGGGGGGGGCGACGAGATAAGAAACCCCCTAAGAAGAGGGGGGACTCGTCCTGGAACCAAGGACCGTCACAGGGGCCGGCGCGCTGGCTGGCCGAAGAAAAAAAAAGTCTACTTCTAGAAAGAGAAAAAAAAACTGCGAAAGCCGAAGACCGATCAGCCGGAGGGGAAGAAGATCACGGACCTTTCCCCTACCGAAAAAAAAAAACCTCAAGTCCGCTCCCTCCCGGGGAAGGGAGGAAAAGGACGTCCACTTTTTGATGATCTGACAGAAAAAAGGGGAACGTTCATGCTGAAAAGGGAGGGAAAAAAAGCGCGCCGCCATCCATCACAGTCGTCCGCTCAAGCTTAGCGGAGGCAAGGGAAACAAAAGAGGAAAAGCGGCCTCGCCTTCTATCACCGAAACATCGCCAAAAAGCAGTAGCAGCGCGGCAGACGCGAAAGGAAAGGTCCATCGCGAAAAAACGCTAAAAAAGGGTTGTGAGCACTACGAAGAATCTTCGGAAAAGCAGGTAACTGGGAAAAAGTCGCCAAGCAAGGAATGGACAGGGAGGAGACGGATAGGGTATCCAGCTACATCTTAGCGAAGCGACAGAGGTAACCTGTAAGAACCGCTTGCTCAAGAAGATCGGGGAAAAAGGCATCTACCTGGGGGGGGAGAAACGCCGATAGAAAAGGGGAGACTGTCAGCCCGCTGCTGTTCCTCTCGCTCGGGGGGGAAAAGAAGGGGAACTGACGGAGAGAACTCGAAAGGGAAAGAGGGGAACGTCCGCCGAAGGGTTGGTGAAAGGAAAGAAAGAAAAAAGGCTGGTCTCCGTCATCTTCGTCCCAAAAGGAGGAACAGAGGACGTATTCGAAGGGGGAAAGGAGAAGGTGGCTTGTCAGGAAAAACGGACGAGGTTGAGCCACGCCTCAAACCGGAAAAGAGGTGTTCCGGGTAAAAGGAAAAAAAACACTTGTTCTTGCTCAAAGGAATGCAGTTGACTCCCGAAAGGGAAGGCGTGCTACAAGAAGGGGGGTGGGACCGGGTCCGAGCAGCTCAGATGAAATGACGTTTCGCAAAGTGCGAGGGGTAGGGGGAAGAAAAGAGGCTCCCAGCTTCCCTATGTGGAAAAGGAAGAGGAGACCGGGTAACTTGGCGGAGGGGGAAGGGAGGACGCCCAGATGATTCTGGGGGGCTTAAAGGGAGACTCTTCGGCGATCGACAGCGTAGAGGGAAAAAGGAAGAGAGCTTATTTAATCACTTCCGAAGAGAGGGGACGGCGAAAAGGGGAGATCAACAACAAAAAGAGGGGGAGGAAAATATATATATCTTAAAGACGGGGTGAAGTCGGCAGGGCTACAAGAAAAGTCGACTCCGACGAGATGCAGAGGAGAGCCGACGAAAGGGGCTGCCCGCCATAAGAGGGGAGGGACCGACTACCCGCACCAAACACGGGCACGATCTGCTACTACAACATCGTAAGAGGGAAAAAAGATCAGCAATGCCCTCTCCTGGACAAGCTGTCCCTGAGATTGATAGGAACGAGAAAGGTGGATCCAAACGAATAACGAGGGGTAGAAATGGACTATCGACACTAGCACGAAAAAAAGGGAAAAAGGAGTTTTCCCTAAAAAGGTAAAGGGGCGTTTCCGAAAGGGATCACCTAGAGAAAAGCAAACTTCCACCATCATAGATCCTAATACTCCTGGGTATCTAATGGAGGGGAACTCCTATGACTTACGGGAGGGGATGAGAAAGAAAACCCTTCTGTGACGGTAAAGGAATTCTAAAGCTTATAAGGGTAGAACTATCCAACACCTAAGGGAAAAAGAAGACTAGAGAATGACAAGCGAGAAGGAAAATCGTGCTTTTATCTAAGACAGTACCTTTTTTTGCTATCTTCGGGGAAGGAAAAGGGGGGACTTGCCTCTTAAAAGTTGAAAAAGTTCATGAGCAGCGAGAGATAACTAAAACCTACAGGCTTCTAGGGTTCTTTGCGAGAAAAAGGCTGTGTCGCCTACGAGACCAGGGCCTGTCTCGAGCGAAAAGAAATAGTCAGGTCTACAAAAAAGTGAAAATTACCGCGGGGTCCATCGGGGGAGTATCTCCTCGAGGGACTGAGGGAGCTGCGGTCGAGTCGGACTCACTCGCCGGTCGAGGGAAAAGGCCTCTATGAAAGGAAAACGAAAGAAAAGGCTAAAGGGACGCTAATAAAGTTATTTACTTCTCCGAATGAACATGGACGGAGGAGAGGGGAATCATTAACTCTTTAAAAGGGAGATATCACAAGGACATCTGCCTGAGGGACCCCTTTTCTTTATGCTCTGCGTGGTCTTAGGCCACTTTTCTCTACTCGGGGGGGGGGGAAAGTTCCGGAAGGGACTGCCCCTCTCTCGGGGTCTTCTTTCGCTCAAGTCTCTTTAGGGGAGGAGGGAGCCCTATTTCTTCTGAAGGGCCAAGCGCTCAGGGCACTTTTCCCTGCTTAGGAAGGGTCTACAGAAGAAAAAAAGCGCGTTCCGGGGGGAAAGGTCGGGGGGAAAGAGGAGCGGTCAGAATCGGGGGCGAACTCGGAACTGCTCAACGAGGCCACAGGGGGGGGAGGAGTGCGGGAGGAGCTCAAAAAAGGATGCGGTTCAGGAAACGGGCTCGGGAAGGCTTTCTGAAGACTGGGGAGGAGTTATCACACACGTGCTCCCTTCACGCGAGCTCGGGCAAGTAACAGACACACTCTTTAGTACGGGTCCCCTAAGGGTTCCCCTAAAAGGGAGAAGGCGCTCGAAAAGTACGGGATCCAGAAGAACAGATCTCGGTACCGGGAAGGGGGGGGACTGGAGGGGGGGGGGGAGTCTTGTACCGGGGAGAGGCGGCGGCGGACCTGCAAGGGTCATCGCTGTACAGGGAGAAAGCCCTTCTAGGAGGGGGAGGGAAAAAAGTAACCAACTTCCAAAGAAGATGTTTCAAAAGCGTTCACCTAAAGAGCAACCTAAGAAAGGTGAAAAGGAAGAGCGGATGGGAAAAGGGCTCTGCAGGAAGAGAGGATCAGAGGGGAACGTGACCGTGCACCTTCTTTTCTGACTCGAGAAAAGAGAAACGATCTTCTCTTATCCCGAGGAGGGCGGATGAAAAAAAGGTGCGGGACACCCCTCGTCGGGGCAGTCGTTTACCACATAGAAAGAGGGGAGAGCTTCTGGGGAAACGAGAAAAAAGCCGGCCGCGACCCGGGGAGAAACGTGAAGTTGGAAGGTTTACTTTCAGGAGGGGATAAAGATCGGGTCGAAGGGGCAAAGTCGCGGAATCTCTACAGGATCTTGCAGAGGTCGAATCAAGGGTCCTGGACGGGCAGGCAAAGGGGTGGAGCCCGATGTTCGGCAAAACCCTCGGAAAAAGGGGGGGGAAAAAAAAAACGTCTTTTCCTTCGAAGGGGGGGGATGACCTTGGGGTGCGCGAATGGGGGGGAGATACTTTTGTTTCCTCTAACATGTGAGGGGGGGGGGGACTACGCACTTTGAGGAAGAGGGGGCTAGGAAGGGGGAAATGTCTTCATAAGGTAAAGGTCGTGCCGAAGCGGCAAAACAAAAAAAAAGGGAGGGGGGGAGGATCTCCAAGAAAAGAGGAAAGCTGAACGCAGAAATGATCTAGGAAGATCAGCCTTACCACGGCCTCCGGTTCTAGCGACAGACTAAACAAAAATATCTAGAAGAAAATTCATAAAAGGCCACCGACTTTGTGGCAAGAGGTCGAGGTTCCTAACATATCGGATGAGGCCACCCGATGAGGCGGGAAGAAAGAGAGGGGGCCGATATCCTCTTAATGAGGAGGAATAAAAAAAGGAAAGAAAAGACTCGACATTAAAGAAAAAAAGGGTTGCTCAAAAAGACCACCTTCCTGTGCGAAAAAAAAGGGAAAAGGCCGCTTTTCGCCTCCCTCGAGGGGGAAGGGAGAGCTCGCAAAAGGACGTAAAAGAAAGGAAATCGACGAGTGGGGAAAAAACCTTTCTTGAAGCTTACCCCCTATCCTGTGAGAGGGACTCGTGGTTTAGATGCGAAAAAAGGGATGCCACTCGTTAAAGTTAACCAGAAACCCGGAGCCGCGACGACCTATCACTTTGGGACCCTTCTGGCAGGGCTGAGAAAAAGAAAGGTACTACCTTCTCATGCAGAGGGGGGAGGAGGGCTTCGAGGGGGGGGTGGACGACGGCCGCAAGCCGATCGACGGGAGAACTGATCGTGACAGGGGGAAAGGGAAAGCCTACCTCATCCCAGAAGGAAGGCAATGAAGTGCCCGAAAGGGACGGGGATAGAGGGCGGCTGGGGTATACAGGGGAAATTCCTCTGAAAGAACATATAAGGGACGCGCGCCGAAGGTGTCGAAAGTGCGTAGAGCACTTTCGTGAATAGGCATCTTCCTACTCAGTCGAAAAAGGGAAACGCGACATAAGGGGGGACGACCGAAACGACACCCCCTCAACGGAAAAGGACACCCACTTGGCCAAGAACAAGAAAGGAAGTTTTTCACGCCGGCACAGAGAAAAAGACGAAAATCGACCAGCAGGAGGTGGGGGGGTTAGGGCTCTTACGACCTCTGCCGGAAAAGAAGAGGAAACACGGAAGCCGAGAGACGAGCAATAGGGGGAGAAGTAGGGAACAAGCACGCGAAAGGCGGGAGGCCTAAGACCAGAGGAGGAAAGGTTCATTGTCAGAAGGGAAAGGTCCCAGAGATCCCCGTGGCAAAAAACGCGCCGGGTCTCACCGGAAAAGGCTCTTCCAGAGGAGATTGGTGGGAGAAATCCTCGTGGTCCTTCAATTACGCGTTATCGTCGAAAGGGGATTTCCTCTTAAGGAAGGGGGAAAAGACATCACAGGGAAAAAAAAGAGTAAAAGTATCCTGTGATCCTAGAACAAAGGGAAGAGAGGCACGCCTTCCCTCTCCAAAGGAAGGGGAGGAACTCGACCGAAAAGAGCCTCAGTATCGACGAAAGGGGGAAGACGAACTCACGCAACAAAATCATCTTTCATCCCTCGAAAAAAGGAGGGGGGGTTGTCCACTACTACGGGAAGGGGGAGGGGGGGTCGTCGACGGAGGCGTACGGGTCTCTAAGGATCGTCCACCTTTACCGGGAAGAAAAGCTCTTTCTTTCGGGGGGGGGGAGTCTGAGCGGGGGGGACTCCTGCACCGAGGAAAAGTCCGTCCTATCAAGAAAGGGATACACACCTTCATATAAGAAAGGGCTTTTATCTCCCAAAGAAGAGCTTTCAGAAAAGACCGCTGCGGGTGGGAGGGGGGGGGGCATCTCTTTCTGGTGCCACTTACCTGGAGAGAGAGGCTAATTTATAAGGGGGGGGAAAAAAGGTTTGTTGAAAGGGAAAAGAACGGGCTTGGTCTCCGTCGAGGGAGACTGGGGGGGGAAGGTCGCTCAGCGATGAGGAGGAGAGTTATCTTAAAGGGGAAGGGGCGTACCGGTCGGGGTGATTCCTCAAGGAGACCCGAACTTTCATCGAGGGGGCGGGGAGCCACGAGAGAGTCCCCTTTTTCGGGGAAAAGACTCTCGTCCCCTTCAGGGGATACGGTCGTTTGCTTCGTGGAAAAGGGATCTTTCTATCATAGAAGGGGGAGTACCGGCAGGAGGGTTTCGCCATGCTATGTAAAGGGGAGCCTCGGCTCCCAGCTTCCAAGGGTTACTAATTCCGAGGAACTTCTTCAGGTTTGTAGGGTATGAGGACAGGGAAGATGCTTTCCGCCCCTACGAGAGGGAGCGGGGGGAGACAAGAGTCTTCCGGAGTCAAAAAGTCTGATTTATTAACGGAGTGAATTACTCTTACGGGGGAGGAGAATAGAGTTCCGCTCTAAAAAACCCCAACCCAGGGGCTTCTTAACGCCAACCAAAGGAGAGCTCTTCTACCTCGCGCCGGGGCAGTACTTTGGGGGCAAGCTCGCTTGAGACTCCGCGAGAGAGAGGGCGATCGCCGCCGAGAGTACGTCGGGGAGGAAAGAGTGGGCGTCCGAAGAAAGAAAAAAGAAGCCAAGGGACGAAGCGGAAGAGGGCAACATCTTGAATCTTTTAGCCGAAAGGGAGGCACGACCGAGGGGAAAAGCGCACGGCCACGCTGCCCGGAGCGCTCTCCAAGACCAAGTCGGGAGCACTAATAAACTAAGAATGGAGCCACTATCAATAACACGGGGGGAGCTCTTTTTGGACGAACGAGGGCTAAAGGGGCGCCTTTCTGGGAGGGATAAAAGGGATTTAGTCCACCTAGTAAGATCAAGATGAGAAGAAGACCTCCTTGCCATAGCAGGGGGGAAAAGAAAGTACGGAGGAAAAAAGGTGATTTAGATGGCGGTCAAAGAAACCCTGAGTGCGCAAGAATCCATATAGAGGGGGAAGGTTCCTTTCACGCGGGGAAAATAAACCGCCGAGAAGACAAACGGAGCGTTCTGAAATTCGATAATCGCTTGTATCGAAAGAAAAGAAGCATTAGATGCCTTTGGGGGGGGGGAAAGGGAAGAAGCGGGAGGGGAGAAGAGGGAAGGTTCCTCGGAGGATAGAGATCCGTCCCCTACACCTAACAGCGAGGGAGAAAAAAAAAGGCGGTCCGTGTGTTCGAGAGAGCCCGCGGAAAGCCGGCGAAGAGGCGACACAAAAGGAAGGGGAAAAAAAAAGGGAGAGGGTGGTTGACCGATATGGCCTAGGGGAGAAAGGAGGAGGGCACGCGCTTCTACGAGGCTCTGGAAAAAAAGAATCGGCATAAAAAGAGTGCCTCGAGGCTTCGGGGAGGAGAGGAGTAAGACCCTCTAGACAGCGGACTTCTGTCAACTGTTGATGAGGCGCAGGAAAGAGGCGATCACGGTCAGCAGAAAAGAAAAGGCGTCGAAAGTTGGACAGGCAATAAGTTCCTCGGGAAAAAAAGGGGCTGGTATCTTGAAGGGGGAAATCAGAAGGGTTCGGGTACGGTAGGATCTTTACCTAAATCGAGGGGGAGGGGCAGCTCGCCTTCTCAAAGGTTCGAAAAGAGACCCAAGATGGTAGAGCTCTCTACGACCGGGAAAGGGGGGGGAGAGAAAAAGAAGGAAGGGTGTCCGTACGAGAAGAAAACCCAAGACCCGTTCAGTTTTGGTGAGGGGGAGATCGGTCATATCTAGAAAATCGTCCGCAGCAAGAATCTCACGGGCCAGGGGGGGAAAGGTAGTCGAATCTCGACGGACGGAGGACGAAAGTTCGCGGGCCAAGGGATCCGACTGTCAACAACGGCAACCGAAGGGGAGAGAAACACCTCCGCGAAGGGCATCTTCAACCGAATGAAAAACAAAGTGACACGCTGTAGATGTGCCTCTGAGGGCGAAAAAATTATCCCGCCGATAAACTCGGAGAAGGTACTGTCACGAAACTCGGTGAAAACCCGATAGGGTATTAGGGTCGGAGGGAGGCCTGCACGATGTTGAGAGGAAGGAGCAGAAAAAGGATCGGCGCGTCGCTGCAGTAGGGGAAAAAGGACGCCGACGATCCGAGTGGGGACCAACCGATAGGGGCACTCCTTCCATAACTTGGGGGGGAGAGGATGGGAGAGGGAAGGAAGCGTCTCCCGGTTTAGGAGGGGGGACCTCCCTGATTGGAATCGATAATCGAAACAAGGGGAGGGAAGGAGCTCTTTATCCTCAGAGAATCTGGATGGAAAAAGGGGAACGCACCACTCGTCGAGGGGAAGTCGTTTTACGCCTTCGCCAAATCGGGTAGCCTTTCTCGAGGGGGAGAAAAGAAAAAAGGAACCCGGGTAGCGACGGGGGGGGGGGGAATATCAAAAGAGGGGTTTCATGTCGGGGAAAGGAGCAGATTCGAAGCACCTCGCAACGGGTCAGTTGTTCAGATCCGTACTAAAGGGGGGACTCCTTCCGAGGAATAAAATACAACCGCGGAACTCTCGGAAAAGTATCTTTGCCTCGGTCTTACTTGGATGACTTGTTCTCGGAAAAGAACTGGGGGGGGGGGGGCCGGTTGTGGCGCGACTAACAGGTAAGCCTAAGTTTTTCTTGACGCTGAAAAAAGGAAGGTCGGGACAGGAAGGAAAAGAAAAGTCGGGTCCGAGAGG
>Ga0179593_1691167_pt1 | contig 25775 bp, 25 predicted proteins | sample CZODoug2_1_08_16_FD_185931 | JGI IMG/M metagenome (GOLD analysis project Ga0179593, IMG submission 185931) | Vadose zone soil fungal communities from Angelo Coast Range Reserve, California, USA - CZODoug2_1_08_16fungal (PacBio error correction) | ecosystem: Environmental > Terrestrial > Soil >...
ACGGGGCGCCAGCACAGAATCAAGAGGGGACGAAAAACGCCCTTAACCTCACGTTCTGTGGGCTGACTCACCACAAAAACAAAAGAAAAAAAAAAAAAAAACAACCGTGGCCGACCCTGGCTAAAATCATTTCACGCAGGATCAGGTCGAACAAAGCAGACCCGCACGTCCACCCCGAGGCTAAAAATCTTCAAATGGCAAGAAGGGACGAGCTCCGTCAGAACACGAAGAATAAGAAAGATCGGGAAGAAGAGGAAATCGGCCCGGGTCGAAAAGGGGAGGTTAAGGCCGCGCCAACTCTACCTTAGGGAAAACGCAGCAAACAGCAAACATGCACAGCAAAGTGCAGAAAGGAGAGTGGAATTAAAGAAAAAAACGCAAAAGCGAGATGGGGGTCTGTTACGGGCACAAAAAAAAAAAAAGAAAAGGAGGCAACGCAGGTCTCGACGTGAGAAAGGAAACGAAGGGAAAACGGACGCTCGAAGGAAGGGACTACCCAAGGAAATTGTTCCTGAAACCGTCGGCCTCTTTAAGGGGGGGAGGGGGAACCACACCCAACCCGTCGGGACCGGGGGGTGGACATCAGGTGGAGACGATGAAGAGTGGCAAGAACATTTCTACAGGGGACCTGAGGGGGACATAGCCGGATCCGGTGAGACAAAGGTGCAGAACCACCACTGGGATCACAACTCAGGGGAAGGGTCGCCCGGGGGGGAAACCACTTGCTGCCTGCCACGTGAAGGGAGAACGAGCTGTCTTGTGAAACTAAAAGAACTGGGATAGGAAAAAAGGAAAAAAAAAAAGAGATGGTCAACGCCTCAACGAACCAAGCCGATCCATTGGCAAACAGAAAGGGGGGGAGGCCCACTGTGGCTTCCGCAACGTCTACCGAAAAACACCTGAACTATAAAGAAGCCAGTGGGGGGGTTGTGGGTGGGGCGCCCGCCAACGCCAGCCGAAATCCCGTATAAGTTTAACGGGTACCGCACATGGAACAAATGAAAAGGAAAGAAAGTCAGGAACGCGGAAGAGAAAATTCACATGAAAAAGGCACCAGAGACAGAAGAAAGAAAAAGACGGGCAAAAGGAAAGAATGCAAATGAGATGCATGGTGAGAGAGATGTACGATAGCAACAAAAAAAGCGTCCAAAACTGGGGAGCGGAGGGGAACGGAACAGCGTACACATGGACAGGAAACCAGAATTGTAAACGCAGGATGCGCGGGGCAGGTAATGCGGGAAACCGAGAAAGGCCCGGCAGCGGCAAAAAGTCGCGAATACTGAATTAGTGTACATGGAACGAAAGGACAAGAGAAGAAACTGAAGAAAAAATCAAAGACGCTGGACCAGCTGGAGACAGTAAAACCGGCAGGGAATCTTGCCAACACACAACTCATGGAGATATAGGGGCAAAACACTTGGGGAAATTAAAAAACGGGGCGCGTGGGTGTCGGGAGCCACACGGGGTCCGGACGAGAGGAGGGGGTTGGGGAAATCGTCACGGTGGACGTGAAATCCGGTCAGCTTAAAGCTTTATCGAAAAGGAGGCAGGGGCCAAAAAAGACCGAGAAAGACTGCTGTAGACTCACCAAAAGGAAACGCCCGGCCAAACTGGAAGACAAGGGGTGCCGAAAAAGAAGGCGGTGTTGCGAAGGAAGTAGTAGCGGAGTGGGAAAAGTTGGCAATCCGTGCGTGAAAAGAGGAAAGCATCGGGGGGAGGTCTCGTTACTGCAACGGAAAGCATCAGCGCGACCGGACAAAGAGAGCAAACAAAAGCACCCAGGTGGGCGAGACCCGGAACGTGCGACTGGGCAGTGCGGTATAGGCCTAAAACTTGCTAGGACCGAAATACCCGGTTTGGAAGGAAGAGTAGACAAACATTCCTAAAAGTTCCTGGAACCTCGGTTGTCCTAAAAAAAAACTTGCCGCCCTTCCGCGGCCGAAACTAAAAAGGAACGGTAATGGTCCAGGATAAAGCTATGCCGTCTCCCAGTGTGGGAAACTAAAAGACTGGGTGACGAGCGATAAACTACAGGAAGGCCAAAGCCAGGGAAGGTTTGGTGAACGGAAAACCATAGAGGGGACCAAAAATGAAGGGTTTCGTACTACCAGAGAACGTGAGGAAACCACGTGGATTGGGACCGGCTGGAAAACTTTCAGCTAAACTAACCACCCCCCCACCGTCTGACAGGGGCGAAAAAGGGCAGGAAAAGGAAGTCCGACTGAAACATCGTTAGGGGGGAAAGGAGTCGAAGCATCTGCAATTGTTGGACGGCACTGGGTGGCCGGGGTAGAGAGAAAGACAAGCTAAAAGGAAATCGGGAGCGATGTTCGGGTGGAAGGGGAGAGAGTGGAAAAAATGTTCGTGGAAGGGGAGAGGATGGAGAAGGGACACGGGGGGGGGAAGCTAACGTTGGGTGGTAAGGGTTTGGATGGTGGCAACGACCCATCAAAAAAAAAAAGAAATCTGGAACCTAAAAAACGCCCTGTGCAACCGGGGAAACAATTGTTGGAGTTGGGTTCGGACGTGTCCGCCCCGGGGAGAGTGTGGCCAGAAAAAATGGAGAAACTGTCAAACCTGCGGTTTGCAAGGCCAGAGGGGGAGGAGTGCAAGACCAGACAAAGAAACCAAGAGTGGGGGAAAAAGGTGGGGGATGAAAAACGAAAAAGTAAACGACACCACCAAAAGGGAAAGAATTCGAATGGCAAGTGCGTACAACTGCCAACGAGCGAAGGGGAATCGGGGCGTGTCAAAAACTTTCCCTAGAGGGACACTGAACCCTCTGGGAGGGAATTGAAGGAAGTCAAAAGTGGCTGGCCCCTCGAGGGGGAAACCCAACTCACAACTTTCTGGCACGGTTTCTTTGTACTCCAGCTTGGTTGACGGAGGGGGTAGTTGAAAGAAGTATGCTCGGAGGCACAACTCGGCCGGAAAAGGCGGGACCTAGGGAAACTGGTCGCAAGACGGCAGAGAACCATTAGCCTTGTGGCGTCTATCGAACGTATCTGTGGACTAGGGACATCGGTCGAAGTCTGCCTCTGGGCAGCGGGGGTTCCAGTCGTCCATCGGACAAAAAGGGCAACTGCCACGGCGCCGCGGCTGTACTCTCTGAATTTCTGCCCCCCGTCCACTTACGGACTGACGGGGTCAAGTGGACGGAAGGCTTTTTGGTGAGGGGAACGGCCCCTGAAAAAATCGGCACAAAACAACTCGCCTCCACGTAGAACTCTTGGTGACGTCTGTCCTCTCGACAACTAGTATTAGTTTTTTCCGTTCCTAAGTTTCCAAACTAAGAGACCACCAACTTCGATTTCATAGCGAATTCCGCGGGAATAAAAATAAGAATCCATCTCCCGAAACCGTTCTCTCACCCGAGCCCACTGCAGAAAAACCCCACGGCCAGTCACTTTGCAGTCCAGCCGGCAAGCGGAGGAAAAGACCGAAAACCAGCCCACTGCCTTTCCCTTCCCGTTTCCGACCCCTCTGTGTCTGTTGGGTGGTCTTTCCATTCTTCACGGGCAATTCCACGACTCGCGCAGGCCGGGGAGGCGCACAAACAGGTTTGGGGGCCTGGGCACGGCCGAAGGCACCAGGCTTGAAAGCCGGTGCCCTCTTTGAAAAAGAACATTCGGACCGAGAACGCCCTGGGGTTACTTACTAGCGGATGAACGCGAATGCGGGACCGCCCTGGGGGGGGAAAAGCGAGAGAGTAAAGGGCTGCTGCACGTGGATGGGGTGACAGGGGTCAATGGCACAGAGGGGGTCAACAGCAACACACGACGGCTTAATACACACGCGGGGGGACCTATTGGGTCCGTCCATGCGGTTTTGTGAGACCGTTCCCCCCTCTAGTGGAGACTGCAAAAGAAAACCCAAAAAGAAACCCCAGCGACCGAGGGAGCTGCGCCGCATCCTTTTCGTTGGACCAAGTGTGGCGGGGTGTAGTCTTGTTGAGCCATCCGTTTGAGGGAAAGAGGGTTTGGTGATGGGAGCTCTCTTTCTAGTTAGATGTCAGTGCAGCAGTCTGCCCAACGAACTAGGGGCGGGTCGACGACGGTAGGCGGGTCGTGGGGGCACGTCCCGGGGGAGGTGACTTCACAAACGGGGAAGAAATATCAAGTCCATGCTTATCATGTGGTGTCTCCGACGGCCTTTCTTATTCAGGCACCGATGGGCAACAACTGGGGTCCATTTCCTCGACGTGTTACTGGTCGATCAAGCGAGTACCTCAGTTTCCAGACGGAGCACCGGTCCATGTTGCCAGAAACGAAAACAAACTAAACGGGCGTCTGAGAGAGGTCGCAATCTACCGTTCTCCTGAAACCGGGCATTAAAACACAGCTGGGACCGGGAAATTGGCGGAACCCTCTGGTGGGCTAAACTGCGAAAAGAATCGGACTCTGTTGCAAGGGTTGGCTCTTTGATTTGCGGGAGCGTGGCCGGAAAACAACGGCTTCAAAGGTCGCGCCCCCATCGACTCAAAAACAGCGAACAGACGAGTGGGGGAATCGCGCCGGGCCGGCCTCTCGCCCAACACGCGACAGGCAGGCCGGAAACTACCAAATCCTGGGACTTCCTCTCCTAGTTGTGTTCTGGGTCGGGCCGAAAAAAAACATTTGTCAAAGACCACCTCCAAACCCAAATGGGGAGGGTACTTACACATTAGATATGCTGTCGGAAGAAGCCAACGACACCACACCCGGCAGGGCCAGGTCACCTGGGGGGGGCGGAGGGTCACGGGCAGGTCCAGAGGGTCATCGTCATCTTATCATCTACTTGTGGGGGGATTTTTGGTCGATCACGCAGCAGCCCTCCCAACAGCTCAAAAAACCCTTCGGGCGGTCGACCGACCAGGAAGCCGCCGTGCAAAGCAGTCGACCGTAGGTCGCGCACGACGGAAAAAATGTGCCAAAGGTCGCGTGGACGCTGACGTTCACGCAAACGGGGGGACTCAACCCTCAGTGGTCGACAAAAGGCAAGGAGTACAAGAGAGCGAAGCGCGGAAAGACGGGGCACCTGCGACCTACCGGGGGACCTTGAAGATACACCCGGGCGAGAACTCGATCAGGGGTGCCTACCCTGCACATTAAGCCTCAGTCTAACAAACAAAAAAAAACCGCGTGCCCAGAAGTCGCCAAAGGGTTGGGGGGGGGGATAGGGACACCTGTACAGGCAACGGGCGTGCCATACAGAGGGTTCGAAAAGGAACGGGGACAGACCCGACAAAGACAAGTAAGTAAAAAAGGCAGGGGGTTGACGTCTATTCGACCGAACCCGGCCCCTGAACCGTCACCGTGAAAACGAACGGCGCAGGCAAACAATGACAGCCCAAAGGTGAAATCACGGTCCCGCAAGGTAAGCGCTGGACATACGGTCCAAGGGTGTAACAGCAGGCCAAACCAGTTTTGGGAACCACCAAAAAAAACCAGGAGAAAAGGCGTGGTGAAGGAACCAGTAAAAAACATGCGGCCAAAAACAGACCAAAAAGAAAGCCGAGGGGAAAGGGAAATCGGTAAAACGTCCGTCAAACGGAGACGCCAAACGGGCCGGGGGGGTGGGTGGGGTGCGACGCCCCAAACAGGTCTGTCTGGTCAAAGGTTACCGTCCAGGAGGGGGGGAAATGACCAAGGGGGAATTGGGACAAATCCCGTTGTCCGCCAACCGAGACAAGGGCAAGCGGACCAGGTTTCGAAGGAGTCTGTTTGGACCGGGAAAGTCAGAAAAGGTTAACAGATCGCCTGAAGAAGTCTTTACCGTCAAACGCAGGGAGAGTCAGAAGACCGGCAGCGGGGTTAACGTGAGGTCGAGGAAGCACCATCACAAGGGGCACAAGAAAAAGCGCCACCCGGCGGACCAGGTGATTCAAGGTAGAACAGCGCTTGGCAGCTGAGGGAGGGGGGAAACCAAAACTCACCCCGACATCCGACGACGGCCGTGACGCGTCCCGGAAAGGGGATGTAACCATTTTTCAACGTCCCAACGGGACCGACAGCTCAGGACTAACGAAACGCAAGACGTGAACAAGTGTGAAAGGGTGGGGGGGAGGCCGAAGGAATTCCGCCGAGACGTCCGCAACGGGGGTGCAGCGGGCAAAAGGGGCAACGTGCAGAAGGGGGGAAGCGTTGACACGGGGAACTGGAAGGGGGGAGGGGGGGGATGGAGGGTGATTTCACCACCTAGCGACCCGATGGAGACGGGGCAGTGGCGACGGCGAGGACACCACCCGTAGTGGGGCTATAGGGAACCGCGGCGACCCGTCAGCACCCGTTATACAAACGGTCGGCAAGAAAGCAGTCGTTACCCAACGCAGGGGGGGGGTACGTTGAACGCAAAAACAGGCACCTTATCTCCCCGGAACGGGAAAAAACAGGACAGGCGGGCCGAAAATCGGCAACGAAAAAAACCAAATGCATGTTCGTAAAAGAAAAAGGAAGCAACAAAGAAAGGAAGTCCCTGTCGTTGGGGGGAGTTCCCCAAGCGCGGAAAGGGCCACCCTTCAAGACAAAAGAAGAGTAAGAAAGCCCCTAAATAGCCTAAGTAAGAAGAGGAAAAAAAAATGCCGGTACCCCAAATGGCACTACGGGGGTGTCCCGGTTGTGGGACGGAAGGGCGGCGAACGGGGGGTCGACATGACAAGTATCAAGACCAGGTCCGTCAGGCCACTGGGGGTCAAAAAGAATTTCATTCACACAGAATCAAAATGGTGGGGGTCGGGACCCCTAACAAGGAGGCAGTGAACCCAAACCGAGGGGGTAGCAGCCCCCCAATAACTTGTTCTCTAGACTGGGAAACGTGGTTCTGTGTGTGGGTATTCCTGCGAGGCTTGCTTGATGGGAGAGGTCCGGCACGGACAAGCGGGAATGAAACCGGATAGTGTTCCCTCTGGGTCCAAGGGAATTTACTCCTTCCGGTGGCCCAAGTTGTTTTGCCTATTAGAACCACGAGAGACCTGTACGGCCTCGCTTAATTCACCTCAGAAAGCACGCCGCGCGGGGTTCCTCGCCAAGAGCGATATTTCGGAAGATAGGGTTCTCTCACCGGAGCTCCGGCGATACTCAGTAGTGGCGGTCGCAGGAGTAAAAAAAAAAAAATCCCCCCGGAATTCCGGACGGGAGAAACCGCAACTCACAAAAGATGATTCAAGAACAGGAGGGTGTCCATAAAAGACCACCCTTCGCAAAAGAGTTACGTGCCACATCGCTGGGAAGGCCTTTTGGCTATAGGGAAAAATGAAGATGCTTTGATTCCTCCTCAGAGGCCGAACGTGGGACCGCCAAGAGTCAAAATTACCATCCCGTAAGGGGGAAGCGGTGTGCACCACGGAAAAGACGTAGGAGGTGGAAGGGAAGCCAATTAACCAGAAAGCAAGTCCTCGCATGGAAAAAAGGAAAACGGTGAAGGAGAAAAGAAAAAAGTCCGCAAAACATAAAGCCGGAATTTACGAAACGTGTCGGGGTGGTCCTTCACACGGTCCGGTGGGTGACCATCTCGGGGGGTCAAGTCACACCCATGCCTTGCATTTACCTGTTTCGTACCAGGTGACCTGGGGTGGAAACCTAAAAACCAGCCAATTCTTAACGGTGTTTTTACATGTCATACGGGCGGGAAGAAGAAAGTTCCATCCGAAACGAGGCGGGGGGGCCGTTACGGGTTTCTTTACTCGACAAAACTTATACGAGGGGGAGAAAACGAGTAAAACCCTAAAGGCTAAAGCGCGAGGAGGCCAGATCAAGGGGAACGGAGGCAAAAGAAGGGGGGTTCCACGCTCAAACGGCCTATGGGGTGATGGCGGGGAGAGAAGGGGCGGCCCGCGGAAGCAGGAGAGGTAAGAGAAAGGACTAGGAGTGTCACCGGAGACCGAAGTAAGCCCAGTGGCGACGCTTGGGTGGTGCTCGAGATGAAAACGTTTCAGGATCTTGCAATGGTCTGAAGTGTGAAGAACCCTTTTGCGTACAACCACGGGAGACGGAGGGGTCACTAGTAGTGGGGGGTCGAAAAAGGTCGCCCTAAAACAAAAACACCGATTATGGAAAAAAATAAGGTAGAGGGGACAGTAAAACGGACCCAGCCAGCTGTCAGCGTATAGCCACGAACACGTTTCTTACCCTGTCAGCCTACCTCGGAAAGAAACAGGATTATCGTCCTATGGTAGTTGGGGAAAAGGGAAAAAGAAGGTGCAACGACGGCTTAAGAGGTGAGGAAAATTACCGGCACTTCGAGGTCAGGGCCACGGCCGGAGAAACGAAAACGAAGTACGTCAAAACACCGGTGCCCAAGAGAGTGGCTGCTAAAAGCTTCACATCGACCGGCCGAAAGGGAAGTAAGTAGAAATGGGAAAGGCACCACCTTAGACGAAAAGAGCGGCGTGTTAGGGAGGGGCCCTAAAAAGGTCAAGGTCACTCCGGAGAGAAAAAGCTAACTAGGCTGTAACAAAAATTGGGAAGAAAAGGACGCACCTCAGCAAGCCCGAAAAAAAAGGGGTGGGGAACACCCAGGGCCTGCAAAAGTGGCCGGGGTATAGCCAAAGGGGCCAGGCCCAGGCAGGTAGGAAGCAAAAAAAGGCGAAACTACTTTTCTGGAGAACAAAAAAGGGGAGAGGATGGGGAAGGGGCCCAAAAGAGAGGATGGGGGTGTGCGGGACGCGCGTCCGACGGAACATGGGGAATGAAGGCCACTCCTCTGGCATGGGTTAAAGTGCCGGCTAAATGAAATAAAGCAGAAACCGGATCTGAAAAAAAACAGACCAGGAAAAGAATGACCAGCCAAGAAAGATTGCACATAAATTGAAGACTGAATACGGTGCGGGGGTACATTGAGAAACCGTATATAAGGTGTTACGCTTGCCGAAAAGGGTCCGGTTGAAGGATGGGGGAACCTGCCGGTTGCCTGGACCCCGCCTTCATATAAAAGAAAGCAAGAGGGTGCACATCATTCCTTGAGTACACCACCTACCTGTATCTAAGACTCGCGCTTTGCTCCTTGCCACAGCTACCGCAAAGGTGCTGGACGAGAAAGGAAAACGAAATCTAACACAGGGTAAGGTTTTGGGGCCCCAACCCGAAGTCGGATGGGGCGGCCCTAATGGGGATACCACTTTTCCCGTACTCAGCAAACAGCCTGTGAATTCGGAAGGTTGTAGTAAAAAAAGCTTTTCGTACTGCACACGGCGTGTACGGGGCGCCAGACATCTGTTGAAACTTGACAAGGGGATCGAAAAAAGACCAAACCTACCTATCTATATCGGGGGGCAGTTAATAAACTTTCGGGAGGTTTCCCGGAGAATGAGAATAAGTCAGGTTGTTGAAAAGACGGGGGGGGGGGGGAAACGGGGGTGGCTGGGGCAACAAAAAAAAAGAATCGGCAGCGGGGGTTTGAACGGCCAAGGGAAAAACCGTTCGCAAGAACGGGGGGGGAGTCCAGCGGGCGGGACAGAACACTGTGAAAAAAGTGTTCCACTCAACTTTATCGGTTTAGGACCTCGACGCTTGGTCGGGGGTTTTAGAACGGAGACCGTCAAAAAGGGGGTGTAGAAAGAGTGTCTGCCCATACGGTACAAGATCCCTAAAAAAAACAGCAAAGCAAAAAGGGAAGAGGGGGGTTGCGTACTGAAAAGGACAGCTGATGGTAGGGGCCAAAGGGGTTGAAGAAACCCGAAAAGAGAGAGGGAACGGGGGGAAAAAGAGGAATAGCTGTCCAAGAAGCAAACCACCATGTACAAGATGGGACTTTTGTTAGGGGGATTTCGTTCTGAGAGCTTGTGGGACGGGGGAAACTTCGGGGAGAGAAAACTGGGGAAAATAGGGGTGCGTCCACGAGGATAACGTAAAAGAAGGCGCTGAGGCGCTGCGCTCGAAAAGGTAAAGGAGGCTTTCTCTTCGATCAAGATGACGTGGGGGAGATCTTGGGAAAGGGGGTGGTTTTTGGGGTTTCGACTGCAAGAAAATGTAAGAAGAGTCCCTGTGGACTTTTGCCGTTTCAGGGATCTACGCGCCTGTACCGAAAGACGACACGCTGGGGGCATATATCTCTGGATTTTTGTCTCGGACCTACTTAAGACTTGCTTTTCTCGAGGGTTCCTTAAGCGTCTGCAGGTGCCCTGAACCGAGTCCGGGGAAATTAGCCCGACCAACCCCTGGGTGTGCCTTCTTCTCTCTACGCGGGGAAGTAAAGGTGGCGGCACCTTTCGGACACTGCCCCCGAGGAAAAGGGAGTTGAGATACAAAGGAATCGGCAAGGGTGACAAACAAACCTGACCTCCGCCTCCAGGAAGGGAACTATTTGGGGAAGAGGAGAGGCAGCCAAAACAAAACACACGCAACTTAAAGGGCGTTCACCTCCGAGCAGGGGATTACGAAGAGAGAACGCCACCCTTATCAACTCCACTTAGCAGGCGAAGGGTGTTGATAGAGAACTTCAGGGCCATATTCACGAAACAGATCGACCGCCTCTGGGAATCACAAATAGTTCTTGGGGTTTGCTTAACGTCCACACAAGACCCCATGTTCTTTACCTTCGTCAGCGGGAACTCCTCTGTAAGCTGGAGGGGAGGAACGGCCTGTGGGTGACCTGTTAGCGAAGGGGATCGCAAAAGGGGGGGAAGAAGACGAAGTAATGCCTAAAGGCCGTGGCTGTGGGTGGAATGCCGACGACGGCCGCACCGACACCTGGGGCGGCAATCACCACCCAACCCTAGTAGATAGTGGGGGGAGAAGAAATGCTTCCCTGAATGGAGGGGCATCCACCTGAAGCGGCAAAAGACCTCGGGGGAAAGGCTGGCCGTGGCGGGCCATTTCAAGAAAAAAAAAAAATGCGCAGAAACGCTTTCCTTGCGAGGCCGCTTTCACCCTACCGGCCCAAGGAGTGCAAATGTCCAAAAAAAAAGGGGGGAAAAGAACCGTGCCACTAGGGCGGTATGGGCACCTACCCACGGGGTACGCGCCTTCTTGGAACTGCTACTCATCTCCGGTCGGCGAAGGCCGAGGGAGAGAAATCTTGCTGTCTTCAAACACCGGCTGGGTGACTACCCATCAGCACGGTGGGAAATTCAGCGCCCTAACTAATAAAGGAGCCTGCCTACCTGTCTTGAGAGAGCCTTGTACATGTACTTTACCGCCTTTCTGGAGAAGTGGCCGGGGGCAAAGCTTGGGGGAGAAAGGCCGAATTTCGAACCCAGCACAACCCAACTCCGGGACGACGTGCCACGCCTTGCCCAACAGGGGACGCGGGGGGGACGGGGGGACGACCAGCAGGAACCCAAACCCACACGAAAGAGATCGCCCTCTACTGGCTGTTTTCAGTTCTGGAGCGTCTAGGGACGTCAATCTAGAAAGACCTCTTCGACAAGAAAGCAAAACAAAAGAACGGGGTGGGGGTAATTAGGAGAAGGAGATATGATATCCGAAAAAGCCGCCTGAACCGCACTTGTTTCAACACCTTAGCGGTTTCCGGAGGGGTGATGACATGGTACCAGAAAGCAGTGGCGGCACGGCCACAAGGGGATTATAGGATGGGACGACGGGGGGGTGAAGTTTCCTGCAGAGAGGAGCAAAAGCACGCACGGCAAAAAGCTAGGCCCGTAAAATGTCCCCTAGTCTTCATCGCAAGGGAATAGACGGTCGCAGGGACGGGGGATGGAAGTCGAAGCGTCGCATTTGACCGGCGACGCGCCAGAGGGGATTCCGCAAAAGCAAAAGTTGTCTCATTGACCCAGCCTTCCAAGGGAGCGCGAAAAGCAATAAAGACACAAGACTGACCGGCCCCTCGAAACGGGGTAAGAAAATCCCGAAGCCGTGGAAACGGAGAAGGGGGACCCATGGAGAAAAACAACCGTTACTCGGTCGCCGCGGGAAAAAAAAAGTCACAAAAAACGCAAACGGCCGCCTAGACAGGGGTCCCGATACAAAAAAGGTCCCAGGTCGCCACGGAAGGGGCGCCCTCGCTCAAGGAAAGGGGAGGCACTGCCCGCGTAAGGGGAAAGGAACAAAAACAAAGGTCCGTCGATAGCAGAAGATGACAAGCCAGGCCCGTGCACAGGAGAGAAGAAAAGCTCTACAGGGAAAAATCCCGGCCACTCTGTCCAAAGAAAAAATAAGAGAAAGCCGGCGCCGGCAGGGAGGGCCGGGAACCAAAAACATTTGGGGCAGCGCGGCGAAGGGCGTGGCCGTCCCGGTCAGAAAGGCAAGCTGCCTCAACCCCCCAAAATGCTCCGAAAAAGCTGGGCAGGAACGAGCAGGTACAACGGTGGGGACCAGGAAAATGAAAGGAAAAAGAACTTGACTTTTCAGAGAACAGAACGTGGTGGGCCTCTCCCCGGAAAGGGCAGGGGCGGTCACCAAGGGGTAGTAAAAAAAAGATAATTCTACTGGGGCAAAACGCCAAGGTCCAACATGGATGCAGGGCAGAAACCCAATCGGGTCTGCAAAGAGAGGTTACCTTCAAGAAAGGAAAGAAAACCGTCGACCACCCGTTAAGGCCGGGGGGGTCAACTCCAAGGGGCCCCGGGACTAAGGGGACAGGCTGTTGCAACCTTATAGGAGTAGGAAAGGGGAAATAAAACCAGCGGCCACTCAAACATTGATATTCTGAAAACCCCGAACTCTGAGGTGAGGCCGATCCACAGAAGGGTTCTCTGCAGAGGGAACCCCGGCCGCCCGCTCCTCCGGAAAGCGTCAGCGCCAACGAAGCGCTGGCACTCCAGCTAAAGGAGAAAGCTCTAAGACATATGACACGCAACGTGACCATTTCCTTTGGGAGGGAAAGAAGAAATTACTCCGGCCTAGATGAGGTCCACACGCGTGTTGTCAAGGAGGGGGGGACCTGTTCCTCAAACAAGGCGGCTCCGGCGTTCACGCAAAAAAAAAGCTGCTGGGGTGAGGAGACTTGTTGAGGATGAAACAGAAGGTCAGGGACACTCTTGCCGGGGCGGGTAAGAAGGTTCCTAGAAGAAGGTAGGGGGTGAATAACTGAAACCAGTGACCCACCAGAGACCTCAAAGAAGGGAACTACACGTTGTCCTTGACTGGGGGGGTCAACCCACGGATTGGTTTTTCCTTGCAACAAAGAAAAAAGGAAAAAACTGTATACCCAACGGGGCCAACGGAGAAATACCCCTTTCCCGAACAAGAACCGTGCCGGTCGCGAAGGGAAAACAATCTCAAAAGTGTAAACGACGGTGGAGTTTTAGAGACCAACCGTGCCTAAGAAAAGCATCTTAAGCCGAGAAGCCTAATCGGGTAACTGAACTGCCACACAAAGCTGCCGTCGGAAGTAGAACTGGGGGGGGGGATTAGCCTCCGGGCTTTCGAAACGTTTCGGAGACTAAGGAAAGAAGGGGGGTCCGCCAACCAGCGCACAGTGGTGAGGGCGACGCGGCATTTGAACGTTCAAAGGGGGAAAAGGGCAAAGAGCCCACGGCCATGGGGGTCCCGAAGGGGTCCCATTCCGGGGTTAGGGAATATGGGAAGCATAAAAGGTTTACGAAAGAGTGTCCAGGATGGAAAAACAGGCCCCTTGGTAGGGACTCGGGGCTACCCCCGGGGGGGCGGTACCATGCGAAATCAGATCTGAGGGCCATGCCGCGCCCCACCGGGAGAAATCCCCCAACGAAAAGAGCTAGAAAAAAACCTAAAGGAAAAATCCATGGGGGGCTCTGCTCCTCGACAGAAGGGGGTAGGCGGTGAGCCCAAGTGTTATCAAGGGCAAACCGTACTCCCAGAAGGCGACCTCCGACCCGTCTTAGGACAGCAAAAACCAGATAATTCAGGAACCACGCCTCCGTCAGAGGTAACAAACGGGGGGAGGAGGCACACGTGAAGGAAGCAAAGGACAAGGCGCCGGCCAATTGGGGAAAGACAAAAGAGAAAAGGCCCAAGCGAACCTCGGGAAAAGAAAAGAATCTTGCTGATTGAGCTGGAAAGCGAACAGTTTCGCCAGCAGAAGAAGGGATAACTAGGACAGAAGAAGCGCAGGGAACGGTGACGGGGAAAAAACTCCGGGACAAAGCCGCCCTTCCGCCTTGCGGACGTGCAAAGGGGACGGTCTTTACTGTGAAGACGTCGGTCCTGTGTAAAAGGAACAGGGTGAGCGGCTACCAAAAAAAAAGAAAAAATATGCCGGGTGACGTCACGGATGAAACTGGGCACGGAAAACAGGGGGTGCCACTAAACCTGCATGAAAGAAAGGGGGGCCGACCCCCGGAAAGGGTGACAAAGGGCGAACTACCAAAGCTCCCGATCATCCGGGAGTGTATGCTTTGGATCCAGGTACAATCAGGTGGAGCGAAACTGGGGATCTTAACCTGGACCTGCTGAGAGTTATCCTAGAAAGTTAAAGAAAAACGTGGGAAGGGTAAAAGATAGATGATGGAAGAAAAAAAAAATGAAATGGTGATTTTCGGAAAAGAAGCGCGGCCCTAATCATGTGTCGCGACATTTCGGCCAGGCAAAACAAAACCGGAACCACCCAACCGAACCGGACCGACGAGAAAGGGGCCAAGGGAATCTGAAAAACTTTGCGGTGGTGGGTCCTCACGTTCAGAAAGGGGAAGTATTGCCATTACGGAAAGGAATAGACGGGGGGGAGCAGCGGTGGAAGTCAAAAATCACCATTCCAGGCAAAACCGCCCAAAACCCCAGGCGCACCCCCACGTCAAGAACCACCCCGCTTCCGGAGAGGCAAACCCCCGGAGAAAGAAAGTAGGGGGGCCTGATGCGGTCGAAACCCTCCAAACGGAGAAAACAAAGCTCCCTACCGGTCAAAACTGGTCGGAACCGCATGAGAAAAAGAATTTAGCCCCTAAGGCGGGTAGGGTTTTGGTGGTAAGGAGAAACAAAGCCTGCCTCGAAGACCGGACCAAAAGGACTTTAGGAAAGAGTCTATAAAGACGCAGGGACCGACACGCTGTTTTCCTAAATGGAAGGGGTACCCCAAAGCCATATGATTGCCTACGTGCTGCAAAACGTCCTGCAAAACTGGGGGGGAAAGTTGGTGCGGTGGGGAAAAGACAGGATTGGTGGGAAGCCAAAGACGTAGTGCAGGAACACAGGGGGGCGTTTTCATAAACTGGTACCGGAGCCCCTGAGAGGGCGGGGGTTATGAACCTCCTTCCATAAAACCCACGCCGGGCTTTCAGCGAGAAACGGACGACTACGGAGAGAACCTTTCACTAAATTCCAACCACCGCAGTCATAAGACCAGGAAGATAGATCGAACCCCATGTTGCGGCCGGTTACCTGGGTTCTTAAACTGGAGGTGTGCGTGCAAAGGGCGAGGGCGAACGTTGTACTTGTAACCTACCTGGGGGAAAAGGGAACTTGGGTCACAAGGGAACATAGGGGACTTGCAAACCACGGTAGGAATGAACTGAGATCCCCTCGGGGAGAAACACAAAGGAAAATGGGACGGGTCTTGAACAAGATAAGACGAGAATTGCCAACGCGGTGCACTACAAAAACCTCGGGCAGGTGGGAAAGGTCCTTCGTCTCTACCACCACGCCCCTTTGGTGGGCGCTGGTTTTGGGACCATAGGCCGGAAACTCTGGCGACGCAGACAAAAAGGGGAACTGCCTGAGTCCCGACTCCACCCCTCGAAGAAAACGAAGAGTGACCGGCAAGAGGTGAAAGCACGGACACGGGGAATCACGGGAGTCAGAAGGAAAATTTGGACGTCAATTTCTGTCAGAAGAAAAGGATGGAACACTTCGGAGCTTCAGGAGTTAAAATGGTCAAGGCCAACAAGGTAGGGAAAAAGGGAATTCCGGCAGCACTGTAGATTTTAATAACGGGAAGAGGATGGTTTGCGGTGTGGAGGGGTGGAGGGACCAAGAAAGAAGGAAAACAAGAATCCTTCAAGTTTTTACAAAAAAAGGACCTAAGAAACCCCCACGTTGCAAAATGCCTAAAAAAACGTGTAAAAGTCCTTAACCGTACAGGTGACGCAGACCGCAGAGAGAGGGTTGTCACGTTCATCCAGGAAAAAGGAGTCGTCAGTTGTAACATTAGCGTTTGGCATCGCCCGAAGAGGTTTTTAGCGGGAAAACACAAGTCAAAAAAGAAAGGTGTGGTCATTTTGCTGCACACATCAACAAGACGCGACTACCAAGAAAAAGGCATCGAAGGAAATAAGGGGTGCGTTGACTGTAACTGACCTTCCAGGTATAAGAAGGGGCGGGTCCAGGTTGGCCATGAAAACAGGTTGTGGAATGACCGGATACGGTACGTAATCCTAGAAAATAAAAAAACGCCGTAGAGGAAAAACTGTACGTTGCGATCTTCTACCGAAAGGGGAGGGATCGGAAAGAGGTGAAGGAGTAAGAGGCCGGTCTTCAGGCGCGACTTAAAACGAGCGAACCAGAGGCCTGGGTGGGGGATTAAAGAAATTCCCTTTGCTTCTAATTCCACCCACCCACAGATTAAATCAGATTTGGGTTTGGTAGAGTGTTCGGTACCGCGGATTGTAATGACATCGGGGACCCCGCGTCTGTTGTCCCAACCGCCCCAAAAGGTCTGAGCCAAAATCCTAACGTTGTTCAATCGAAGGCTATAAGGAGAAAATTACGGGGGGGACGGAAAGAAACGGCTACCGCGGTATACTGGGGGGGACTTTGGCGTCGGCCCCGACCAGAGACTGACAAATCGGACCAGGGACATGTCCCGAGTACCCAAGAATGGGTAGAGTTTTCCTGAACTCCTACCCTCGCCGAGGGGGATTACGGGGGGGGATGGCAAGAACCCTGAAGGGTTAGAACCCGGAAAGACGGAAAGAGGGTAACGGTAAACCATCTTGCAACACGCAAAAAAAGGGCTACCGGTTTCTGTACACAAAATAAATAGGAGGGAGCCTAACCACGCCATACCCAGAAAGCAACTTGTACAGGTCTCTTCGGGACAGTAGTGGAACTTACTAGAATGACAAGCCTTGACCGAGAATGTCCGTGGGGTGTTGCGGTCGTTGCAAATTCTACGTACGAATCCCTCAGAAAGACACTGCGTTGGGGGCGGAAGGCCGAAAACCAGGACCAAAACGCTGGAAGAACGAGGACAGCGCTACAGGGCGCAATAGGAGCCAGGAAAAAGGGGGGGTGCCTGTAGAGAAATAGAAAAGGTGAGCAGCCTGCTTAGGCAGGGCCCAGGGGGGGGACCGGGGGAGGTGAGGAACCCTAAAATCGAAACACTGCCAAATGGGGGGTTCCTAACAAAAGAGAGAGCCCGGGGAGAAACACCGGTTCCATGGAGAACGGAGACAACTCATTTAAGCCTACTAAGACTCTGAAAAAGTGGAAATTGGTCTGGATAGGAGAAAATAGAGAGAAGAAATAAGAAGACAAAATAATGAGACTCAGATGAACACCGGATGGGGACGCCACCAGTCGGCGCCTGGGCAGCGTTCGACGGGGGTCTGTACTTGGTATTCTCCAACTCCTGGAGTCACTCAAAAAAGTTCGTCCGGCCTTTCAAGTCGTTTTCTAAAGCAGTCCGGGCGTTCCCAATGTTCACTTCGCCGTTAGGCGAAGAGGGGGGGCAATCGGAAAATCTCTGGGGCGGGAACTCCTGCACGACAATAGGCAATTACCTTGGGCCGGGGACCCTGCTTGGGTACGAGGTCAACCCTAAACGGGACGCGAAAGAAGGGAAGGAAAGCAAAAGAAGACAGTTCGCCCCTAAACCACCAGGTAGCGGAACTGGTGAGTCGTACGTCTTGCAACCTTTATCAAATGTGAGACGGAGCGTAGGTACAGACTTGTTGACAAGGTGGGGCAAAATTCTGACTGAGATGGTTGGAGCGCTTCCCCATTCAAATGTGAGGAGAGCCTGTAGAAGAGATTATGAACCGTTGGGTGGGCTTAGGGCCGGGCAGGCCGAAACTACGGAGGCTGTCATTCATACTAGGACCAAGCACAAACTCCCCCGCACGGCACCTCCGACTCCCTAAGGGGGGGGGGGTCGAACAATTAAGGGCGCTTGAAAACAGAAGGCAGGAAGTCAAAAGGAGATCTTCATGAATGAATACCTTCACACTTAGGGTTAAAATATAGGGAAAAGAGAAGTTACCCGGAGAAAGATTCCCCCGACCTGGGGAAATAAACAACCTACGGGGGGAGGGAGTCTCAAGTTTCTGAACATAGGACGTTTACTGGAGCCCATGTAGGAGGGGGGGAATGCGGCTACTGGGAGGTGTGACCAAAGAAAAATCCACCAGCCGCCGAAGCTGCCCTGCTGCCGAGGAGGGGGGGGTCACCTTGGTCTATCCGGAAGAAGAAACATTCCTCCGGAAGGGAAACAAAACTTCTGCCTACAAACGGGGGAGGGGGTCCAAAGGACGGTTACCCTAGAGCTCACCTTTCCTTCCCTAAAAGCCCGGAAAGGGGGGGTACATTGAAGCGTAATAACCCTCCCAATTAAAAGGCTGCAAAACTCGAAGAACCGTCGAAAAAGAGTACATGACCGGCACGAAAGGTCGGCATGAAGATCGCCTTGAAAAGATGAAGTCTCACCTTTGTCAGTAAAAGGCGTCGATATTCTAACGGACCCCTCAAAGAGGACCCGTCCAAAGTTTTTCTAAAGCAACTACAGTTAACGGCTATCCTAGACCGAGGGAACCAATGTTACGGGTGCCTTAAAAGGGGTTCAGGCAAAGACACCGAAGTGAAAAAAGCGTCCAGGTTCTATTCTCAAACGCGGAGAAACAGGTCTCTGTGCACGCATCTTAGATGAAGAATAACAAGTAAAAACGCCACGGAGCGAGAGTCCACCTGTATAGAATTTCATAACTTTCAAGCATTTGTGGACGGGTGGTTCGGCCCCCGGCCCAGCACATTTTTCAACTGCGGCGGGTAAAGGAAACACCGGAGCCTCATAGGGAGCCGCCCACCCCACATCAAGATACGGAATTCTGAGCAGGAGACTGGGACAGAAGTTTTGGACAAGTCGCATATGGAATCGCGCGGGTAACCGAGCACGTGAACGAAGGGGGGTCCTGAGGGGTGGTTTAGCAGCTCAACCAGGTATGGTCAGGTTAGGGAGGTCCGTCCGCGCTTTTAGTGAACCCTTGAATGTCCCAGGGTTCCAGGACAAGGGAGAGGAGAGAAGAGAAGTGGGAAGGGGGGGGAAGCAGCTAAAAAGGAAAAAAAAAGTCGTCAAGCCTTCTGCCGAGGTTGACCTTTCACTCAAGAAAACCGTTCACCGTAAGAGAAGAAAAGAAGTGAGGCCTGGAGACGGCCGGGTCTTGCGCAAGCAGAAGGAAAGGTCAGGGTGAAAAAGGGCCCGAAGGTGTAAAAAAAAAAAGACCCTATCCCTCAGGAAATGGAAGAAAAAATACGGAAGATCCCTCCAAACCGATTCTCCAAGCAAAGCAGCCAGAATGGCGAAAAAAAAAGCCCAAGAAAAAAAGAACTCCGAAAAAGCCCTCTTTGTATGGACCGAACTAAGGGAGTTACACGAAGAGAAGGAGAACCGGACGAAAGATAAAAGAAAGGGTCCCAGAAAAAAGGGGGGGAGGGAAAAAAAAAAAGTCCCGGCCCCGACCGACATCCTCAGGGTTTGTCCTAAGGAAAAAACGGGACAAAAAGAAACGGAACAATCAGGGGGACGGCAAGAAAAAAAAGAAGAAACTCGGTTTGCTGTGGTGTCGTCTTGGGAAAGGGAACACAACCTCTTCGAAAAAACTCTGGGGGAAAGGGGGCGGTTAAACGCGAACGAGGAGGGGGACGAAAAAAAAGAGGGGGGTTATGATGAAAAACCGCGGGCGGAAAAAAACAATCAGAACGTATACTCCCACTCCGTGCAAGGGTGAAGGGGAATGGGTAAGAAACCCCGGACGGAGGGGCGTGGAAAAAACCAAAAAGCAAGGGTTACCTCAAAACCGTTAAAACAAACAGCCGTTGACCGAAGAAGGGACAGGCGAAGCACTCACCCGAAAGCAAGAGCCTTTCAGGGGGGCGTTCAGAGAAAACGAAAAAGGGAATTTAAACCACTGCGCAGACCGGGTCCGCCCGGACGGAAAAAAATGCCAAGGCGTACCTGCGAGGGGTAAGACAGGGGTGGTTAAGAAGCCGGTCCGACAGGGGGGGGGGAAAAAAGTTTACGGAGGACAGCAGATTAAGAGAAAAGAACCAGGGTCCCTGGGGCCGGCCGTAGTGCAAGGCACAGAAAGGTAGTGAAATCGCAAGAAACGGGGGAAAAAAAAAAGGGTCCCTTGAGCTTTGGGTCAGAAGAAAGGAAAAAAGGGATATCGAAACTGCCTGCCAGAAAGGAGCCGATACCAATTCCTGGGGGGTCCTTACAGGAAAAGGGGAGTAAAACCAGCAACAATAAAGAGCCAAAGGAAATCAAAAAAGAGAAACAAAACCGGCCGGCTTCCATAACTTTCCCCCGCAAACATGTTGTTTTCCCGGGTAGAAAATCACCGGCCGGGGGTGAATCGAAAGAAAAAGCTGGGGATCTACCACGACAAAACAAGGAAAAGCCTGCGGGCGTCCGTCCAACGGAGTTAGGGAACCGCATCACAAAGAAAGAGGGAGGGAACGCCAGTCCAAAAGGAAAGGGTTTTTGGAACATGGGCACCGTGCGTGTGAGGCACTGCGGACCCCCCCGTGGGGCAGAAAAGAGAGAACCCCGCTCAAAGCCATACAAAGAAGTGGAACAAATAGGGGGGACATCCAGAAAGGAGAGAGATGGAAGAAAAATTTTCCGGCCAGGTCTCAAGACTGGCTACTAAAGAGTCCGTTCGAAGAAAGGGGGAGAGAAAGGGGGCCCAAAGCAGGTGGACAAAGGGGAAGCCACCTCTCTGCTGCCGTCGGGACGGCAATTTTCAAAAAGAAGAAGGAACGGCCAGAAAAAAAAAAGGTTTGATGGGGGTGACCACGAGAAAGGAAAGTTTACCGTGCATGGAGGCTGAACGAGTTCCTGGCATTGAAGCAACAGGAAGGGTGACGAATGGGGAAAAACGAATAATCCGTACTCAAAGTTTGGCAACCACAGCAGGAAAAAAGAAAAGGCAGGGTGAGCACGCGGGTCGCGGGGGCGGCAGCACCCTGGTTCACTATGGGAATGGGTGTCTTCTTCTATTGCTTTAGGAAAGAAAAGATCAACGAACAAAAACACAACAACTGGAGGAAGGAGTGTCGAAAAAAAAAACTGGCCGCCGGATCCAGTTTGCTCAACAAAGGGCAGAACCCGGGCGCCCACTCCGAAAACTCAGGAAACAAAAAAAAAGAGGGGGGAAAAGGTGTCTGGTGTCCGCAGTTGCTGCCACCGGCTTCATCCTGTCTTTCCCTTTTAAAAAAAAAAAGGTCAGAGAGGGGGAGGAAACTTGAGGATCGTTTTGAAAAACTCCTGAGGCACACCCGGTCCGAATGCCGATGATTGGGCGGTGACGAACAACCCGCAAGACAAAGGGGGTCACAGGGGGAAAAAAAAGTGCCAAACGGCTGAGAGCCCATGAAAAGGAGGGCCCTACCAAAGCATCGAAATTCGGAAGGGTGTCCCATCGCTGGACCCGACCGGGCGCCTTAGATACTCAGAAGAAGGGGGGCCGACCTGACGCCGAACCGAATTTTAAAGAAATAGGAGAGGGGCTGCACGAAAAGAAAAGACGTAAAGGTTGGCATTGGGTGGCGGTTTGTGGCTTTGAGCGGCCACGGGGGCGCATGGACCTCAAAAAAGGACAATGTACGAAAAAGCGAAAAAACATGGTAAAGGAACCGAGGGAGTGGGTTCTTAAAGGTTTTCGGGACTCCTGCTCCCGTGTCAGACGGCATTGTATAGGGAAAGTTAGGGGAAACTTAAAATCTGAAGATCAACTCACCAGTCAGGAGAAAGCTTCGAGCAGGACCCAGGTGCGCAAGAGCTCGGGGGGGGTCCCTGGGGGGCGGGAAAGCATAAGGGGGGGGGCGTAACATGAAAAAAGGAGGAGGGGCTGAAGGGGCTGGACCGACCATGATTCCCTTCTCAAATAAAAAAGCCGGGCATGTGAAAACATCGGAAAAATGAAACGTTTCAGGGGGAACGCGGAAGGACGCGGGCCAAGACCTACAGCCTGCCTCTACAAACTCAATAAGGGGGGCAGGGCAAAGACAGGGTCAGAAAACGTAAAGGTATAAAGAAAGCCGCTTCCAATGTTGGAAAAAGAATGCGATAGCGTTTCAAGAAAAAAGACCGTGGTTACGACAACAAGGACCCCGGCGCCGATGTCAAGAATACCAAAAAAACAAGGGGAAGAGCAGGTAAACGTCCCTGCAAGTTCGAAAAGACACAAAGGCATAAGAGATCACTTCTTAGAAACAGCGTATGGTAATGAAAGTTGAGAATTAAAAGAGCGAAGAACGCACACCGCAACAAGCCACCAAAGAGGAAAAAGGGGGGGGGTTCTAGCCTCTGGGAGAGGAAAAGGGCGAAATTGGGAACCAGAGGGGTGCGGGCCGTTAACAGGTGGGGGAGGAAATAAGGGAAGGGGGGGGGGGATTGGGTTAGGGGAGGGACAGACTACCCCCCGAACTTTCAGCGTGGGGTAGCGGGACCAAACTTTCAACCTCCCCAATTGGGCAGTCAAATAAGGAAAGGAAGGCACAACCGGTCCAGGGAAAGAAATGGAAAAAAAATAAAACTTCGACGTTGCGCGGCAGGGAAAGACTTAAGCCGTCTCTCCGCAACTCCATATTTTCCGATCGGGGCAAGGGGGGGGGAAAAAAAATCAAACAAGTAAAAAAAAGCGAAAGTAAAGAGCATGGGAGGAAAGGGGGGAATTTTTCAAAACAGCTGGATGAGGTTAAACTTTTTTAAAAGGTGTCTGTGGAAAAACCCGCAAGATTAGAACGGGAGTCAAGTGAGGGCGGCCCTAAAAACCAGCGACGAGATACGGAGACGTGGTTAGGAAGAGGTCAAGCTGGGGGAGGAGGGAGGTCTTTAAAAAAGCAGCGGTCGTTTCCGTCTTCTAAGGGATATCACAGGCGGAGAAACGGGGTCAAAAAAAAAAAACCTCAATATGGCAGAGGGGGGGGGAGCTGGCGAATACAAGTCGGGGCGATTTGTTTTTGTCAACAAAACAAAGATATCACACCCCGAAAAGGTAGACCTGGGTGCGGTAATAAAAGAATACGGGGGGACAACCCGCCGAGGCCCAAGCGGTTCGCTTTTCGCCCCTCACACGCACGGAGGACTGCAGGCTGAGAAGGGGGTCCAAAGGAATTTTTTTCGTTGCAGAACGGGAAGGGTGGAAAACAAAACACTCCAAGCACCTCTGGAACGGAAATAAAGGGCGAGGTGGCTAGTCAGGGCCGTTCCAAAACGAGAAGGTCAGAAAGCGGTGGGTGAGAAATAATTATTGCAGGGGAAAAGGGGGACCAAGCCCTGAACACGGCTGGAAAGAAGAAGCGTCTAAAACACCACGCAGTACCGCAAAACGGGAAAAGGGTGGCGTTACCTGATGGCCAGGCGGACAACCATTAATTCTGACCCGAATCAAGGGGGGTCCCGCAAAAAAAGCCTCTGCTGTTTGGGGGGGGACCCGGCACTGAGGCACGGCTAGAGCACGGAACATGAAAGCCACCCCTCTCCGGAGCTGCGCAAAAACTGAGGGGCAGGGGCCCAGACAGACAAACACCTTAAACCTGGGGGGAAGGAAAAAGTCAATCGCTCTTAGAGATCATAAACCTACCGGCGGGAAAAGGGAAGGCCGAGGACTTTGAGAGAAGGATAAATAGATCTCAAGTGCCCGGACCGGAGATGACGAGGGCAGACAGAAGAGTAAACTTTGCCTTTTAGCTGCCCTAAAGAAGACGTCGGGAAACTACCTCCAAGAGGAGGGAGGCAACAAGCTTTACGTTTGTTTCGCCTTCTGTCAAAGGAGAAGGACGAGGGAATATCGAGCACAGGGCATCGTCGATGGGCCTTTTCTGGGGAGTTCTCCTCACTGAAGGAAGAAAATTGGGGCGGATGACTGGATAAAGATGATACTGCTGTTCCTTAGGAAGTCCTTAATTTAACAGAGAAGGATCCTTTCCGCTTGGAGAGGGGTAAAGACTCATAGTCGTGGAATGCCTGAAAAAGAGAGAAAAAACAGGACCCGTTTCTTCCCCAGACACGCCTTTAGTAGAGATCAGGGAAGGGGAGGTCACAACAAAGACCGATCCATACAAATCCAAAACCAAAGACAAACTCTCTGAAAAAAAAAAAAACGATCGGAAAAAGAAGAGACGAACCCGTCCCCATTAGATGGAGTGTTGGACCGAAGAAATTGAACTATTTGGACACAGCGACGAAATGGCAGCAGTGTCTCTTGTGGGGATCGCACCTTGGTCAAACTGGACCTTTCCCAGGAAAAGGAGCCCGGCCCACTACCACCGAACACAGGGCCCTCCACCGGAGCCCCCGGACCGGAAACCTGCCGACACAAACGTCCTTAAGTAATGTAAAGTGTTGTCCCAGGCCCGGACTTCCGTCGTACCCCCGAGTACCTCTCTACAACAAAAAAAAAAAGGAGGGAAGGGGATGAAAAAGGAAGGAGAGGGACAAAAAAGGAAAGAATAATGGCAAACCCAAAACCGAGAAAAGGTTCTGGTCAAACGACTTGTGTCTGCACGAGGTTCGGTCGGCAATAGTGGAAGGGGGAAGGCGAGAAGGTGAAGGTGCCTGTCCGCGACAAAGCCGGACAAAAAGGGAAACCTTCGTCCCCAACCTTCCCAGTTCTCCACAAAAAAAGAAAACCAGCCTGCTTCACGGACCAAGAAAAAGGGTTCGTCCCCAACGGAGCACGTGGCAAGGGCGCTTGGAGAAAAATAGCAAAAAAAAAATTTTTCGGTCCCGCATCAATGGCTAAGGGAAAAAGGAAAAGGTAAAAGAGCGACCCAGAACAGGTCAAAAAAAAAAAAAACCAGTACACAGGCAGGTCCTTACCGGACCGTTCACTCCTCACTGTCAAAGAAAGAAAATAGGGCCATGGGGGACGCCCGAGTTTTAACTCTTCCAAGCCGGAGGGAGTAACTACACGTCCCACGGCCAAAAGTCACTCTTTGGAAGAGATCCAAAAAAAAAAAAAAGGGAAACCGGAAGAAGAAAGCCACAAGGGTCCAAGGGGTCGGAGAAGGGGGCCAGTGTCTTGCGAAACGAGGGGAGGGATAAAGACAAGGCAAAAGTGGAGCATTAACGAAACACAGCCAGAAAAAGGCGCCGAGGCAGAGCGGCCACATTGGACTACCAAACAGCGGCCCAACAAAGTACAAGCGCGAAGTAGAGACGGGGGAGAGCTGGAAAAGAATTGTGTAGTAGGGCGCGCACCAAAGGTTCTGCAGCCGGGGGGGGAGGAAGGGGTTCCCGTGGAGGCGAAGGGGTGCCAGAAAGAAAAGGAAAGGGACCCACCCAAGCATCCAACCGGAACATGTCTGGGTGTCAAGCTGGAAGGGGAGGTACGTCAAAAAAGGGGGGGGTGTACCAAAAAAAAGGGGGCAGGCAGGGCCTTGTTGGTCCAACTACAAAGAGCCAATTTCTTCTATCACGGAAAAAGGAGGGGGGGGGGGGTCATCCCGCTGCAAGGGGTGCACACAAGAAGGGTGTGAAAACCCCGGTCCGCCCACCAGACTTCGTCTGACAGGCCCCAATGGGGAGGGTTCGGGATGAGGGTGAAAGGGACCGGAGGGAACCGGTCGAAATGAAATAGGACATCCGTTCACAGAAGGTTTCGAAGGACAAGGAGGAAAACAGGAGCCTGTCAGAGTGGGGAAGAAGGAAAAGGAAAAAAAACCGGGAAAGCCACCCGCCAAATGTCCCTCGAAAAAATTGGGAGA
>Ga0179593_1397386_pt1 | contig 25774 bp, 24 predicted proteins | sample CZODoug2_1_08_16_FD_185931 | JGI IMG/M metagenome (GOLD analysis project Ga0179593, IMG submission 185931) | Vadose zone soil fungal communities from Angelo Coast Range Reserve, California, USA - CZODoug2_1_08_16fungal (PacBio error correction) | ecosystem: Environmental > Terrestrial > Soil >...
AACCTTCTTCGATAGATACAATGAAGTGGAAAAGCGGGTGCAGCCGGCGGAAATGTCGGAAACGGAAAAGAGGTTGAAGAGAGAGCAGTGAAGCGAACTTCGGGGGCTAAGCTTGCAAAAGACAAAAGGAGCCGCATCGAGCGGGCCAAAATAGGGGAAAGGAGACAGAGGGCAGGGGAGGTCGAAATAGTTGATACGTATGGAAACAAGGCTGAAAAAAAAACTATGAAGGCGGAAAAAGGAAGGGAAAAAAGGAATCCATCTCCAATGAGGATGGGAGGGAGAAAAATCGAGAAGAAAGGCGGCATCGCTTTCTGGAAGGGGCAAGTTAGCTAAAAGTAAACAAAGAAGGGGGTCTTATTTGGCACTCAAGGAAGAGGTGACGTTCCGGGGGACAAGCACAATCGTTTTCGAAGCCTTGGAGAGGTTGTGGAGAAAAAAAAACCAAATTCCGGAACTTTCGTCGTCGAGAGGCCACAAGAACCTTCTGGCTCCGCCATCTCCCACGCTTGGCACGAGGGGACGTCGAAAAAAGGTTAATGTGGTAGGAGAAGGTGAAGGAGAGTTTTCGTTTTTCGTTTCTAGGGCTTGCAGAGAAAAACCGAAGATGCGACCTTGTGGAGCAGAGGAGAGCGTCGTGAAACTAGAACTGTAATATTTGCCTGCTTAGGCGAGGTATCATCGTCCTAAAGCATCATACTGGAAGAAAAAACGGGGAGGAGCTTCAAATCCGCGTCAAAACCGTGCACCGGTGATAAACGGGCCTCCGGTGATACAGGGGAATTTTAAAATTCAGGAAAACTAACTTGTGCACCGTGCGGGACTCTAAAAGGCCGCCCAAGTAGAACTGAAAAAGCCGAAAATTTTGTGGAGAAACAAAGAAGTGCCCACGTTCCGACCGTAATTAGGACGAAGAAACCCTTCTTGGTATGTCTCTAAATGAGGGGAGGGGGAAAACACTGCCGCGTCTCCCCTACTTAAGAGCCCTTCACAATTTGGACATTTGGCAAGCGACGGGGGACTGCCAGGTGAAAGAGGATTATCAAATGCATCCATCCTGCGGGGGAGCAGAGAGTAGTTTGGGGGGGGACAGGGGCTAATGGAATTGTGCCAAAGCACTATGTGTTATCGGGAAGGTCTTCGAAACATAGCGTCGGCATAGAACCTGGGGTTGGGAAGAGTGAATCAATTACGGGGCTGCAGAGAACGTAGGAAGTGCTCCGCAAGCGTGGGGACGTCTTTCTTAAATTGGAAAATCTTGTCGAAAAGAGCAGGATCGTCCTGTGAGGGAATGGAATAGAACCGAGACGGCCCTATGGTAAGGCCAACTCGCCTTGCTCGGGGATTAGGGGGAGGCTCGCAACATTTGATTAGCAGATACAGAAGGTTTATAAGAAAGAAGGGGGGAACAAGGAATTTTGGCACCGATCCACTTAGGGTAAAGGGGCTCTCCGCCTAAGCCGGAACTCTCAAGGGAGCAGGGGCCAATTTTTTTTGAAAAGGGGGGGGGGGTTGGAGCGCAGCCATTGGAGTGGGGTTTGCCAATCTTCGCCGGTGCAAGAAAAAAGAATCTCTTCTTTACGCTCAACCAGACCCCAAGTTCCTTCCTGTGTTTTTTGAGAGCGTAAATCGGGACAAATAAAAGGACTCTACCGGATGTTTCCGAGTTAGAGGACGAACCACTCTTCCGAGGAGGAGGACATGTCCTTCCAGAAAGGAAAAGGTCATGCCGACCCTAACGGAAAAAAGTTCGGCGAAGAGGGTACTCAGTCGTAGTCCAAGGTTTTGATAGGGGGTACTTTTTTGGGAGAGGTGACAAAAGCCGCTATCCGTAGCGGGGAAAAAAGTCAGGTAGTCCCATTGATCTCGTCCTCAGATCCGCGACTTGACTTTTGAGGGGAAAAGCAGCCGAAAGGGGCGTGCCGCGAGAACTAAGGAGTTAAAACGAAGGGAAGAGAATAAGAATCAAGCTTTGTCGCGTGAAAGAGAGAGCTTGTATCTCAAAAGGAGGGGGACAAAAGAAAGACGAAGAGGGAACTAGGGGGACCGGGTTCCTCATAGGGTGGGGCAAAATCGTCCTCAGGCTTGTCGGGAATTAGGCAAGTTTGCAGAAAAGAGGTACCCCATACCTGTGCCGAGGAACCGGCCATGTCTACAGGGAGACGATTACAGAGGGGTGACAAACAAAAAATAGACACAATGTGCATTTTTGGATCTATCTGGTACGGTAAGAGGGCGGAAAGGGAGAGGGGAAAAGGCGATGACGCCGACAGGGATAAGCGAAGCCATGCAGGTCCTAGAAGGGGTAAAGGGGCCGAAACGTGAGATCTTGGAGGGGACAGGGCCCCGCAAAAAAAAGTCATGGGGGGGGGAGGGCTGACAGAAAGGGGTGAAAAAAGTTCTCTCAGGCGAAGAAAAAACACATCTCCGGGAATGGGGAAATAAACCCCTCAAGATACCAAAAAAGGGAAGAAAAATAGTTCTCCCTTTGTGTGAAAAAACGTCGATAACGGATGAATAGTTTAAACCATGGAAGAGGAGCATTGAACAAGTCGGGCCGTAGTGACGGGAACGGCTGTCCTCAAAGAGATGACTCAAGGGGGGGGTGTCTGGTGGCGTAAGCATGGCAACGTACCAAGGTGAGGGAAAGTTGGAGGAAAAGAATCAAAATTCAGGGGGGGGAAGGGGACTTCTGCGGGGAAAAAAAAAAGACCAACGACCCTTGAATGTACGGAATAAGGGACCGAAGGGGTCACCAGGCAAGAAAGGGGGGGGGAGCTTGGAGGAGACGAAGAATTAAGTAACCTCCACAAAGAGTGAGTGATCAAGACCGAACATGCCTGAATGATCTGAAATAAGGGGAAACGGCACACATCACATTACGGGGAAGAAGTTCCAGAAATTGGGAAAGTGGACTCTCTGACCGAGTGATGGGAAACGTGAGGTGTGGGGGTGGAAGGCCGATTTTTTGGCGAGCGGAGGAAACTATGAGAAGAGCATATAAGACGACAACAACAAGTGTATGATGGAAGGAGAGCTGGGAAGGAACTGGAAGGTCTAGAAAAAATCTAAATCCAACATCTCTCATACCAAAAAGCAAGGAAGATAGACCACCTGGGGGACTTCACTAGGCATAGGGAAGATGTCTCAATTAGATGGTCGGAGGGGGGTAAAGGGGCCATCCCATTCCGGCAATACTTCATCAGGGTGGCGATGTCCTTGGATCAAAGTTGGGGGGGGGGGAGGCTTTCGAATTACGGGCGGAGCGCAGGACACAAGGGAGAAGGAGGAAAAAACAGTTCTACCTGTAAAGTAAGTTGGGTGAAAAAAAGTTGGGGCAAAAAGCGGGGGTCGGACTAATTAAATGGAAAAAAAAATGGGTCCGATATTCTTTTTCAGAAGGGGGGTTCCAGGCAATGTCAGGTTCAATTTGAAGTAAAAAACCAGCCCAAACATAATGAGGGGATGTCAGTCCTAAAAAACGACTTGACTCCGGCAGAAGGACGTCGACTACCTAACGGAATGGGCCTTTCTAGAAAACAAGAAGTGGGATAGAATTCCAGGAAGGGGTCGGACTGCTTTGGAAGCGTAGACAGGGATGGGGAGGAATATTCTTTTCGGACTGTCGACTGGTGGACAAGAATTGCTGAGAATGCAACAAAAGGTCGCTGGGACCATTTGTAGCCAGAAAACGAAAAAGGAAGTCTTTCCCTTGTCCTAACGGCTCGGACCCTGGCTCCTGGCCAAAAGGACGAGGGATCCAGGGTCCAGTCGCGGGAAGAGTTCTTGTTCAAGAGGGAGGAAGCCGAAGGGGTGACGATCCTATCCAAAATGGCAAAATAAAGTGGCAGGGATGTTTTTCACAGCGGAACGGGAGCGACGAGGAGACAAAGAGGCCGAGCTTTCCGATTGCCTCAGAAGACTGTGTCAATAGGATTAGAAAAGGCCGCTTTTCGCGACGCCGCCATAAGACTTGCGGAAGAAGGTCAAGGAAAATCTGATAAAGGTGATCGGTCGAGATAAAATGCTTGGGGACACCCTGACAGACTATTCACTCAGACCAAATAGCTAAAGGGGTACTTCCTATTTTGCCAGAAAAAAGAGAGGGGGGTCGTGTGACTGAAAAAAGTAAAGAGGGGTCTTTGAGGGTTGACGTAAGGGGATAGAGAGGAGGGGGACGATAGAATGGGGTCCGAAAAAGGGTCAGATCGCTGCGAAGGTGCACCCCGAAAGGGGAAGGTTGTGGGAGGCTGCTTACAAGCTATTCTACGAGAAACAGGGACGGAGGGGGGGGAGCCTATATATCCTCGTGGAAGGAAATGGAGAGACAGAAGACCGGAAGAAGTTTTTAGGAAAGGGCTTACTAGATCCGGTAGAGGGAAAAAAGGGCTTAGTTCGACGTGACTTTTACCTCGAAAGAAAAAAGTGGGACTGGGTAGGGTGGCGACCGAGAGGCGGGGACTGGAAAAAATGGAAAGGAGCATCTGGGGAATTTGAACTTTGGAAAGGCAGAAGACCACCCCAACCATCGACATCAAAAATTGAGCCGGTCGCTGATCGGAATCAGAAGCGTGGAGTCACAAAACACGGAGGTGGCTCAAATCCGCTATTTTCTCAAGCGACAGGGCCCATTCTACTTCAAGGTTAGACCAATACCTGATACTTCTGGTCAGCGGGCGGCGTGGGGGGCGTAAGAATTACGGACCACTCTTAGCCTTCTGGTACCGTCAAGTGTTTCATTGTCCAACAAAGGCGGGAGTCGCGTGATTAGAATACGGAGAAAAGGCAATCGCATCTAAGCATCTCAGCACTGAAAGGGGGGACGTAGATATCATCCGGTGCTCTGACCATTCCTCATACAAGAATACTATGATCGTTCTCCCATAAATCTTGCAACAAAAAAAATAGAATCTAGAAAAGGAGGTCAATACATTTGGGAAAAGGTCTAAAGTGTGCAGTTCAAAAGTAGGAGAAAAAGGACAGTATTTGGCGACTAAAGGAAAAATTCAAAACTCCAGCAGTCCTGGGAACTTAACCGAATGTGACAACGGGAGAAGTGGGGGAAAAGGGGAGGACGACGGTGTTGGGGGGGCCGACCGACGTGGGAAGGGGGGTTGGGGGATCGGAGGTGCGCCACACGAGGAAGAGACCTAATGTCTATTAAAACTAGGAAAAAAGTCGCGGAAGCTCTCTCTGGCCTGCAGAGGCGGCTTGAAAACTATGCGATCAAGAGCAAGTGATTTTCTCTTCTGCGGACAGTCGCCGTCGGCCGAAAAGCCTGAAAAGCGCCCTTTCGGATCAGTCGGAGAAGAGCTGCGGCAGGGCGAAAAAGTGGATCAATCTGCAGGAGGGGTCGGTGTGATCTTGCGAGACGACCCCGCCTAAGATAAAGCAACAAAAGCCATAAGTCTGCGACAACAGCTGAGGGGGGGCAAAAAAAGTCGGATGGGAGGACTTCCTCAGGGGGGAAGGAACTTGTGGGACTACTAAAAATTCTTAAACTCCGGAAGTATTGGGGAAAGGTCTCCGCTAGTGATCGGGAAAAAAAGCGGGTTTCTCTAAAGGGGGGGCAAGAAACGGGGGTCCGGAGTTTCCCACCTCCGAAAAGCCGAAGAGGGGGGATCGCCAGGAGGCGGACAAATCACCTGAAGGAAAAACCATAAGGAAAAGGATATTCGGGATCTACATCTAAAGAGAGAGACTAGCGGAATGGAGCTGGTTCTGGACGAAGCTACCCGTTACAGCTATTTGGGGGGGGGGGGAGGCTTGGAAAGGGAAAGGGCCGCCTCATCGCTCGGAGGGGAAAATCTTCAAAAAGGTAAGAGTGTTGGGCCCGCTCTCTCCGCCAGACTCTTGCTGTTCTATGCCAAACTTTGAGGCAAAGGAAAGGTTGCTCCTAAAAACCGAGGGCGTCTAAAAGATCTCGAAAGCCCGGAGAAGAGCTGCACCGAATTGCATTAACGGCAACTTTGAGGGAGTCCGGCTTAAGGAAAAAGACACAAGGGGGGGGGAAGGGGAGGAAAGGATAGGAGATAAGCGATTCGGGGGAAAAAGGAAGGCCATGAGGGGGGAAGCATCAGAAGGGTCCACTGCACTAGAGAGTGTAAAAGTCAATCATGAAGTGCAAAAAAAAGGGCGATAGGCTGCACTCGAACCAGAGGCGGGAGGGGAGAGATCTGGAAAAACTGGAAGCCTCTGCGGAAACTCTTTGACGTATGGGGGACAGAACAACTGAATCCAACGACGAGAGGAAGGGACGGGACAGGAGGAAACAACAAAGGAAAGAGCAAGGTCGCTTTTACAGACGGCTCTATGCCTGAGTATAAGGGCTACTGTTTTGCTGGATGGACCAGGTGAGAGTCGAAAGAGACAGCTGTTGACGGCGGTAGGGAATCCCGATTGCAAGGAGTACTCTCGACAAAAAACAGAGGGGGGGGCCTATCGGAAGGGGGGAGGTTCAGAGCCTTCAACCAGCAGTCTTCGTCAAGAAAGGAAAATACGAGAATGCGGGATTGACTGACGGAAGAAGGAACGTCGAGGGTTCTTGTGGAGGAAAGGACGGGGAAGGTTTGCGTAACTGGCAAGCTTGGTAAAGGACCAGGGGGAGCAGGAGATCCGAACGGTGAAAGTCAGTTGTTGAAGGGAATTCTGCGTAGCTGCTGGCAAAAAAAAAACCGACGAAAAATTTGGACGGCTGATTGTGGACGGGTAGAGCGGCTTGAAGATAGGGAACAAGACGGATAACCGACGGAATAAATCGTCTCTTTGAGCGCTGACTTGCAGCGTTGAAGGTGGAGACCGGAAGGATCAAGAAACTTAGGACGTAGTAAAAGAATTTGGAGGAGGAAAAAAAAAGAACACAAAACTCAGCGCGGGACTTCGGGCCAAACAAAAAAAGCCCTTTTAGGGTACTCACAAAAAAAAAAGAAAGACTGGACGATGCGAGGCCTCAGAGGGGTTTTCTAAAAAAGGGGTTAGGGGGGAATGGGGAACGTCAGCACCAAATAGCCTTCGATCCGGGGAGGGGACAAAACGCCGCCCATTTAAAATTCATCCATGAAGTGAAATTCCTTATAGCTGGGGGGGTAACAGCTTTAGGGGGGGAGAATGGGGGAGCAGGCACGAAATGGTACTGGATAGGAAAGGAGCACGAATACCGATCTGACGTGGGCCGTTTTCAGGGGTCAGAAATGCGTAATGGTGTTCAGGGTGAGCAAGCGGTCCTAAAAAAAAGACTGGGGAAACACATCAATACACGGGGGAGACGAAGTAAAGCGTCCGTTAAAAAACAAGGGTTAACCTATCCTCGACGAGAAATCACGGCCTTGAAATCCCCGGACGGAGAATCTAGAAAAGGGAAAGAAACTTGGGTCCAGTGGGACCTAGCGATTTGAGCCATAAAGGGTATATCAGGGCGGGAGAGCGCCGGAATAGGCAGCCTATCTATGTCGAAGGTTGAAAAGGGGGGGTTGTTTGAGTTGGCGATCAGTAAAAAGGGATGAAGTTAACTTTCACCACTCGGAAATTACAAGTCCATAGCTCCCATCAAGGGGGGAGGGTCGAGAACCAAAAACCCAGGACGCCATGTGTGGGGTTGTACGCTGACGGCCATGTGAGACCGAAAGGCTCGACGAGGTTTGAAAAAACTGGAGAGGGAGGATAACCCCTCTTACCGTGATCGTCGAAGAGTCGAAACCCGGCAAAAGGGGTCTACAGACCAGAACGGACCGGGCGGTCATATGGGCTTTGAAAAGCAAGATCGGTTGGTCTTGGAGTTTTGTCTCAAAGTGGGCAAAAACTAATAGGGCCTCGCCCCTTGAGGGCCACATCAGAAATAGAATTTCCCTCATCTGGTTTCCGGATCACCCACCATTTTCCGGAGGAAAAGAAAAAACGGTAACCTAGGACCGGTAGAATCAGCTCAAAGGAAAAAAGTGAATAAGGCATTGGCAAGAAAACGCAAAGGGGAGCGCTACAGATCCTTTACAGGAGAGATAAGCTGGTTTACCATTTGGGCAACGGGGAAGAAGAAAAGGACTCTGAGGTCATCAGAAGGAATCACGCGGACGGCATGTTGCATCGCATAAACATTTTCGTGGCAAGGGTTCAACTGCAATGATGCCTCGATTCGCAAGAAAGGACGGAGTTCTCTGGGGGAACAAAACAAAGAGTGAATTGGGAAGTCAGGGCAGGGGAGATGGATAGGGGGGGTGATTCATACAGGGAAAACAACGGAACAGGGGGCCACCGGCTCTCGAAAAACGGGAGTCGTACGAGACTGGAAAAGTTTGAGAGGGACTACGCCGTGCCTTGCTGAAGGGGAACCACCGCCACATGTGGGCTTGCTACGCAGGAGGTCGCAGCGCTGCCAAAAGTGCGGGAAAAAAAGGACAATCGACGACTCTAGTCCGCAAAGGAGAGAATCCAAAGAATTCGGAAAAGAAGGTTGGCTGTGTAACACCGGGTGGAGCAACTCTCTTCATGTTGAAAGGAAACGTAATCCTAAGGACGCTTCAAGTCCGCCTTCCGGGGGATAGTCAGCTCTGTCTGAGAGTCAGAAAAGCAAGATGTTTGGGAAAAGTAGCCATGGGGGGAAATAAATGGCGGGCACAAGGAGGGGAGACACGAAATTGACCATGGAAATGGTTTGGGAAAAGAAAGGCCTGAGGCCAGTCAACAGAAAACTTTACGTGCATGGCATTGAACCTCCATTTTGTCAAAAAGTCGGTTATCGTGAGACCGAAATAGGACCTAACAACATTCCGTATCAGGGACCACTCCATATCTTAGGACAACTTAATACTTTGGGTAAACTCAACACAGTAAATGCGACTTGAAGAGAGATTTCAGAACTGGCAGAGTGTTCTCTCTTGAGGACTCTAAGTGTCGCGGAGAGTTTTTGCTTTGGGGGTGGCTAGTCGGAGGACGATCCTAGAATAGAGGCTCAACGAAAAAAACCAACTGAGGTGTAATGGATAAGAATTAGGAAGGAGGGCCAGGACGCTAATCGTCGGCTAATAAAAGGGGGATGCTAGGAAGCCCTTAACCTCACTCAATTCAGATCAAAAAAATTGCCACTACTATTCAGGTAAGGAGCGACTGGGCTATGTACTAACCATGGGAGAAAGAAGCGGACAGCGAGGGGGGTCATTATGTGATCCACGGCAATTTTGGTGGGTAGGAAAATCCTTGCTCTGGGTATCGCTCAAAAGAGTTATGAATTTTGAAAACCGGTTGTACTCGATCCTGAAAAAAATAAAAGTTACGGTGTACGCGCACGGTCTGAACCAAAAATGGGGGGGAGGGGATGCTTTTGACATAAAATGGGGGTTCAATGGAAGTTCAACGGGGATCGAAGAAAAGGAGTGGTATCGAGGATGGGCCGCTGAATCGAAGAAGGGCCGGAAGGGAATGGCTCCTCTTTGAAAGGAAGAGTCAAGTTTTGCTCGACAGGGTGGTTCAGCAAAAAAGGAGAATTTGGACAAGCCGTGCGGAAACAGAGGGGAAGGCTTCTGGGGAAGCTTGAGGTGGGACAGAGGAACCGGGCAACGCAGCGCTCACAAAGGAAAAAATTTAGTTTGTCGCCCGGAGAAAGAAAATAGAACGGCACGTATCGAACACTGAGAAGTTCGGGGGAAGGTAGTAAGGGCAAAATTCTTCGCTGTGATTGGGCAGGGGTAGTAATCCAGACGACGCAATTCACAATGCCGTGTCTAAAGGGGGCACTATTGTTGGGTCATCCGCGGACTTCTGAGAGACTAAGAGGAAGATGAAGGAAAGTAAGTAACTGGGGAGTGGGCACCAGCCGCGGAAGCTGAAGAAGAAAGGAAGAGCTGCGACTGAAGGGCAAGGGGACAAGAGAAAAAGCTAGCTACTAACGGGTGAAAAGTATCTCATACATCTTTCCAAGGAGCTAAAAGAGAACCATAGTCTTGTTTCGAATTATCGGCCTAGGGAAAATAGGGAAACAAAAATAGCGGTTTATCGCGGAAACGGGTGCTTTGATCGGAAAAGGGTCTCTAGGAGAGAGAGTACTATATCATTCGAACCGGATGGAGGAGCGAACGGCGCACTAAAGAACCAAACACGATCCAGGCGGGAGATGAGTAAAAGGATCTAGGCCACAAGGGACGTGCGGGGACGGCATATATCTAGAGCAAGGAGCGAGCCGGGGGAAAAGTTAGAGATCCTCCGAAGAGGGAAAAAAAAGAAAACGTTTGTAACGGAAATCGGTTTTCTCAGCATTGGCCGGAATGGGGGAACTCAAAGTCAAAACACATACGGGGGGGGGCAGCGCCTATCTCTTTAGGGTGAGCAAAGGAGAAGATGGAAAGGTCCCCTTTGGGATGCGAGGAAACCAAACCAAGACTAGAGAAAATATATCAAAATTCGTTAGAAGCTTAGCTGGGGGGGCTAACACGTGGAGAGAAGGAGTCTCAAAGTGTAGCACGCCATGATCGCATTTATCGGTACGGATCTAGTAGCCACGAACGCTAAGCCAATAGGGAGGGGGGGGCGGGCTCTTCGTGGAGCCAATTACCGACTCAAAAGAGGGGGGCAAGGGGAGGATTACTTGCAGGGGCAGCGCGGAAGGGAAAAGGCAACTCGGGCGGAGGACCCTAGCAATGAACAACTTCTTCCAATTACAGGCTGGGGGAAAGCGGCGCTTAAAAGAACCGAAAGAAATCTTGACGGTGGAGAAATAGGCGCACCGAAGATGTTGATAAACAATGGACGAGAAGGGTTTCATTCTGGACGGGGGGGAAGGGGGGCATAATTGGAAAGGGAGGGGAAAGGGGGAAGTGAAAATTGGAGGCGGCGCTTAAAGGGGGTTGTAAAGGGCAGTGTGTCCGACACGCACATCATAATTTGGAAGGGTGGCCGAACAGAGTTTGAGGAGCGGGAAGCCAATACGCCCAGGGTGTTGGGGGGGGGAAGTGGGGGCTTTGTTGTGCCTTGAGAAAACTCCTAAAGAGAGGGGGGGGGGACCGGCTGCCCGTCGCGCAACAAGAAAAGAATTCCGTGCTGGGGAAAGGGAATTGGGAGGACCAGGTCGGGCCTGAGCCTGCGGGGGAAAACGGGAAGGACGCACGATACCGGCGCCAAATAAAAGTCCAGCGCACGGAACGAGATTAGAAGAGAGCGGACAGAGTTCTCCACAGTCACGCAGCAATCCAAAAAGGAGGGGCTGGAGTCTCTGTGCTGAGAAAAAAACCCGGAAGACAGAACAAACTGACACTTCCCACGCAAGGCAGCTTCGCCAAGGCGGGGGGGAGATACAAACTAAAACCTTAGATGGAGGGAGCCTAGCGGCCTTGGTCAGGTTGAAAAGGGGCAAAACTACGAGAAAGCGATTACGGCTTGGGGACCCTTGACACCAAACACCCCACCAGCCTCGGAACTGGGGAACTGCACCCGCACGGACGACTAGTCGCAGACGAAAGGAAAAAACAGACAATCGCGGCAAAACCAACATCGAGGCTGCGCAGCCAAAAAGAAAAAGGGGGCGAGGGGGCGTCTGGAAGGAGAGAGTGGGGGGAAGATCGTTCGTTTGGGGGCATGGGGTGGGACATAGCTTCTCAGGGGCGCGCAGGGAGGCTTAAAGGGGAAAAGAGTGGCACTCTCGCGCGCCAGGGTCAATACGAGGAAGCCTTTCGTCCCAACAGGGGGAAGGCGAAGAGCTCTACAAACGACAGCCCGTCCACGATCGAGCTGAAAGAAGAAGTGAAAAAATTACTTTGTAGAGAGAGACGGCTAATCCAAAAAAAAAGGAAAGAGCAGTCGGCGAAGAGGGAAATGAATGCAGCCTGTGGCCCAACTCAAGGCAGGAGGACAGAAAAAGAGCGGGTTAGGGGAAAAAGCTAAAAGGAAGCACGGTGTCTGGGGTAAGAAAGGGGGGAACTCAGAAAAAGTGACGGGGATCGAAGAGCGGACACTTCTGGAAAAAGAAAGCTGCAAAACGTTGAGAAGGGGAAAGCCGAATGAAGAAAAGTAAAGAGACGGAAACTTGCGAGAGGGAACGGGACGAAACCGAGGAGCGGGCGTCTCAGCCGAGGGGAAGAGATCCTTCATGCCGGGGGGATTAAATCAGGTGAGGGGAGCTACATGAAGCGGGGAGCGGTCCATCGATTTGAACGCCTTAAAGGGGCTATACCATCCGAGAAGAGAGTCGCTAGCCGGGGGAATCCCAAAGGACCCAAGGCAAGGCCCTTTCTTAAGGATGAGTACGCTGAATAGGCAATGGAGAAAAGAAACAAAGCTTGGAGAAGGTGCGTCGTCGCAATACGTGGAAGGTTGAGGGGGGCTTTCTTCAGGATTTGTAAAGGCAGCATTACTGAAGGCAGCATGGAGAACTAGTCTCGGATGGGGAAAGAACAAAAAAAAAGATGACTTCCTCTCGAAGAAAAAGTGGGGCCTCTTAAAAGTGTCAAAGATACTCAGGAAACTAGGATGTACTTGGCACGTCCTGCCGACGGTAATATCAATAAGAGAGGAATCGGGAAACAAAGCACCCGTAATCTTTGAAGGAAAGCCAACCTCCTTTTAGGGGTCCCCTAAGAACTGTGGCGTCTTAAGAAACACCGAAAAAGGTGTAAGTGCTGGGTCATGTCTCAAGGTCCACGCTAGAGGGGGAAGGAATTCTGCTTTCAAAATTCTTTAAGGCTAAACAGTCTTAGGGGGAGGGGGGGGACAAAGGACCATCTAAACCGAGAACTTAGTCAGGGAGAATCCCAATGGGAACATGTTGCAGGGACAGAAGCTTCAAATTAAGAAACTAAGGAACTAATTCGATAGTGGGGGGGTAAAAGAGGAGCATATTGCCTTTAACGGAGGGGGATTGGGGAATATGATTCATTCTTAGCGCTTTTATGGAAACGAACCGTGTCATTGTCATCATTAGGTTGGGGGAATTCTGAAGATAGGAGGGAAGGTATCCTCAGATGCCGGGGGGGCCTACTCTAACGTCTGGGAAAACTAGGTCACGCTTTAGGAAATTAAGCTAGGGTATCCTAGTCGGGGACCGGTATGAGGCAAAAAGCCGGGATCCTACAATAGGGTTCCGACGGATCCCGGTAAATCGTATAACAAATTTGATATAGCCTGGGCACTGAGGGGCCCGTCGTATTTAGGCCAGAATGAAAAAGAAAAAAAAGGGCATTGAAGGCCGAGAGAATCAATAGCTAAGGCGAGAGTGTCGCGTTTTTTTAGGGGGGGGGTCGGACGAAAAAATTGAAGGTTACCTGGAACCTTGTAAGAAAGAATAACATCATGCGTCGTTCGCTCCCGGAAAAACAAGGGGTTGTTGGAGGAATAGAATGAAGGCATTCCTAGAAACATTCGAAGTGAGGGAAAAAGTTCAGTCTGCGAACAAAAAGTAAAAGCGATCTAGACTCCCTAGCAGGAAGAAGCCGAGGGGTACACTCCGAGCACACAGGAAAAGCTATTTCAGCAGTATCCTCCAATAGGGATCAAAGCTGGGGTGTTTTGCAGGCTCCTCGAGACCAACCCTGATCCGTTGGAAGGGGCACCATGATCAATCTCCTCGAGAGCGCCAGGAATTGCGATCCCGCCCTAAGAGTGGGGGAAGTGCGCTCCCGGGGAAAACGAAGACCTAGTTCAAGATACGAAAACAATACAACTCTTTGTCGCGGGAATAGCGGCCCTCAAAGCCTTGGAGGCTCGAAAAGTCGGTCAAAGGTCTTAGATAAAGGGGTTAACATGTCCCTTTGATCCAGATATTTCTCCAACAGTAGTCGGTGAAGGGACAAATTGCTCTCAAGTGTCCAGGGAGATGAAAGGGAAGAGACTTTCTCTCGATTCGAGGGCGGGGGAAAAAAGAAGGAACTTCGAACGGTCGTGTTTGTATCGGGATCTTGAGGGGGGAACGGGACTCCCAGAGCTTCTACGGACCATGCAGGACCCAAGATCGCCTAATGGAAAGGGCAATAATTATGAGCGGTGGTTAACGAAAGTCTCTTGGGTCTAGTATTGTCTCCGGGGGCAAAAGGAAAATCTTCTACGTGGCCTCAGAGGGCATTGAATATGAAGCGCATCTTGGGGGGAAAAAAGAGAAAGAATCTACTCCCGTCACGTTGAAAGAAAAGATCTTATCCAAAGCAGCAAAGGGTCCATTGTCCCCGGCAACGAGGGCATTTCAAACGGGAAATTAAAATAAAGAAGGGGGCACCAAGCCGTCATGCAGGATAGAGGGGCACTTAAGGAAACATCATCCTTACCAATCGGGGTGAGTAAAAAGGGAACCCAAGTGGGAGAAAAATTGGGGTAAATCATCTAGCTAAACATAAAGGTGGGGGGGATCGGGATCTACCGCCGCAGAAACATTGACGGATTTCCTGATCGGTCTAAAAAGAAAAATTCTGGGAACCGCTAAGAAAGATTTGGTTGATGTTTAGGGGGGGAAGAAAGACCATTAATGATAGAACAGACCCACCAGAAAGAATGAGACCGCTGCCATGTGATTACGAGTCAGACTGGGCAGATTCAAAAGTACGCAGGGGGAAGCAGAGAAGGCAGTGGGGCGCTAGGGAAGGGAAAGTGATCTCTGGTGCCGGGAGTTGAGGGAAGATGGTGGCAAGCGCAGCGGAGGCCGGGGCGCAGAGAAAAAAAAAGAGCTCCAAAGTAATGAAATATAGGAAAGAAAGGAGAAAAGGGGGAGAAAAAATCTTCCAGCCAAAGTCGACAGACACCTAGAAGAGGCGTTCATATTGAAGGCAACACTCTGCGAGGGGGGGATTAGAAAGGGTCTTAGTAACTGCCAACTTCTAGTCCAGACATCAGGTCATGGGGGGGGAGAGAAACGGCATTGGGGTTGATTCGTGGCGGTTTCGAACCGAGGGGGAGGCTGGTGGGGAGGAAAACATGGGGGCACCAGCCACCAGCACGGTGGCGTTGGAAAAGGGGGCTCCGGAAAATCTTAAACACCGTCAGGGAGGCTTTTCATACAAAAATCGGGGAAAAAGGGAAATTTTCAGGACCAGACCAAACATCTGATTGGGGGGAGTGCAGCCGCGCAGTCAGATTTCCTCAGGAAGGAAAAAGGGGTCGCTCGGAGGTATTCAAGCTTGGCAGTGGTAAAGCAACGTTCTGGAATGGGGGGGAGGTCTAAGTTTAACTAGAAAGGGGAGTAGTTCGGACATGATGTTTTCATGTCGGAACCGCAAGTAAGAATCTCAGCTTGCAAAAAAGGGTTCAGGGGGTTTTATACCCTGGCAAGAAAAGGGAACGAGAAGTCGGGCAAACTGGCCCTTATATGACAACTTCATTCCTCAGGTAAGAGTTCGGGGCAAAGAAAAGGGCGTCAGTGCCCATCTTTTCTTCCTTGGGGGGAACAATTAAGAGAGACGATCCCAAATGATGCAAAAGAAAAGGCAGGGGGGGGGGACAATGCAGCGCCTCGGGAAAGATCTATCTGGGACTTTCAAGCGAAAGTGTATAGGGTATATTACAAGGAATGAAGCGGCGAAAAAGAATATACCTAAGAAGGGATTCCAAATTCCAATCAAAAGAGAAGACCTTTGGGAACTCTGGTCGCGACGCGAGAAAAGTCGGGGAAACCTGTGTACCGAACCGACAGAAAGGGTTCGGGTGATCTGAAAATCTTTTACCTCGTCCTCGCGTGGGGGGGGGAGGAAAGGCTTGAGGCTTGTGAATTAGCAGCGAGGGAGGGGGGAACTCGATTAAGAGATCAGGGGGCAGTGCCTTCGATCGCTGCTGCAGCGACCAAAAAAAAAGAACCTATCAACGTTTCGGCGAGGTTGACCAGAGGGGAGCTCTCAGAAAAAGTTTGAGGTCTCATACCTATCTACAAAGCTTTAAAAAAGATGTCTTTCACTATCCGCCGATCGAAGAGAACTACTTTTAAATCCTTGAGCAGTGGAGGGATCAGGGAGAATGGAGCTCTTCAAAGCATAAAGGGATGGGTATGTGAGCCGGCTGGGGGAGTTCTAGTGTGCACCTTCAGGAGCCAGGGGGACAATTGTGCGAGGAAAAAAAAAAAATAAAAAACTATCTAGCTATGGCGACGATAGGTGTAAAAGACGAGATCGCTCAAGGACGTGAGGAGGGAAAACACCTTTCTGCTCAAATGGCAATATGTTTCTCAGGAATCAAGCCAAGATCATAACTTCAGGGGGGGGGGAGACGGATATCCATAAGGGCATCGTGAGTCTAAATGTGAAGCGGGCTTATCGACCAGTCGGAGGGTCACGGCTGATAAACTTCAATGGGGGGGGGAGCGGACTGGAAAGGGTTTACAACGCACTTCCGGACAAGTGGTAAACATTACATATCATGCGAAGGGAACTTACAGGGGAAAGTCTAGAGAAGACGGATGAGAGGGAAAAAAGAAACAGATCAAGACTCATAAGTGCCTGGGGGTCAGAAAAGCTGTTTACAACCAAGAGACTGCTCTGAAGTGGTAAGAAAGTTCAATCGGGGAGGAAGCTGTGGACCATAGTCGTGGTGGGAGAGCGGCCCCGTTAAGAAGACTTTTCACTTACCGTGGCCGAGAAAAAAGAGGACCGTTGGAGCGCGGGGGGGGGATCGGGGTGCAGACGACTGGTGGGCGCTTAGGAACGCCAAAAAAGGGCGTCGCAAGAAAGATTAGAACGGCGGAAACATTTCCTAGCAAGAGAAAATCATAGGGTCAGTCAGCTTTGCTTGGGACTGAACCGAATTGAATACGTGCCTTGCTTCCGTTGGGGAGGAACGACGAGGACCCGTAAGAGAAAAGCACGAATAAAAAAACCCGTGATCGAGAGATCCGTCTCGCTCATGAGGATGACGCAGCGTCTTCGTCGAGCTGTCCGACAGACCGACGAAGGCCCACGGCCATAAAAACAAGCTCCAGCATAGAAAGACATAGGGGTAGGAAAAAAGTGCGGGCCCTTGAGCGTCTGCGAAAAAGCTGAAGAAGCGAAGGGTTCTGTTCTGAAAGCTGTCTACTAAGGAGGAGGGTCAGAGACGGCAGGAGAGAGTTCCTTGAGTCAAAATGAGGAGGTCGCCCTCCTAACAAAAGAACCGCAATTCTCTGACTATAGGACATCGGGGGGTGATCCTAAAAACTCATTTGTGGCGAAGGGCGAGGGGAGCGATCCAGTGCCGGAAAAATTTTGGGAGTTCAAAGGGAGTACGCAATGCTCAACGCGGGACTCGCAGGGGAATTAAGTTTCCAGAGTTGGGGGGGGCAGAGAAGGACACGGAACTTGCTGTTCTGTGCCGACGGTCAGTCAAAACACCCTAACCTTTGGGAAAGAAGGCCGCGAGCGGAGGAAAACACTAATGAAGGATCCCGAAAAAGGACGGAAGCCAAAGTCCTTTGGATCGATCGAAACGTATCGCTCGAAAAAAAAAAAAAAAGTTAGGAAGACCTTCTTAGGAAGAGAGAAGGGGTCAAGTCTTTGCAGAGGAGAGAGCGTTGCCCTAGAGCGGGGGGTTACGAAGGGAAGATCCAATTAGGAACGTCGGCAATCGACCCAAGGATCAAAGCGAGCTGGCAACACTCTGGAAGAAAAAAAAATGCGCGCGCGAACGCGTTTAAGGGGACATTCAAGCCATCGACAAACGACTCGTGCGAAAGAAACTGGGAAGAAAAACGAGCAAAGGAGCGGCTGGCCAAGGCTGAAGGATCCGAAAAATAGAGAAGGCGGGAGCAATCATTGAGTGATTCTAAAGTAGGCAGGTGTCCGCCCGGCGGAGAATTAAAGAGGGGAAGTGAGGGTCCTCATCTTCATTCATCGCCTGATGACTGCCTTTGTCAATAAGGGAAAAAAGAAAAAGGCCGAATTTGAAAGTCGGAATGAGTGGAGCCGAGCAAGGTCAGGCGCCCCATCAAAAAAAGGGAAAGTGAAGTGGATGGACGTGAGGGTAGGAGGGAGGGGGAGTTTGCGTCAAGTACGAAAAAGACTCAAAACGAACAAAAAAAACGAGGAGTGGCAGTCTAACCGGGTAGGCCGGCTCGATCCGAAAAAAGGGGTCTAGACGAAGTCCTTAGAGTTGCTCCTGAAGTCCGGCGTCCTAAGACTGGGAAAAAAGATCATTACTGGAAGAAAGGGAAGCTCCCATCCTTAATGAAAAAGGACAAGCCCTAAAACGAGAAAGTACCCCTAGTTTCCGCTAAACCGTCCGCCGTGAAATCTCCGGGGGGGCGGCTCCGAAGGGTGACAGGGAGAGCCACACCACACTAGCCCACGTCGTTTAAAATCCAGGTTAGTCCAACCTGGAAACCCGACCGGAAAAAACTTCAAAACATTTTCTAGTGAGAAAAGTCGGGGAACACGGGACCCGTCGAATAAGCCTAAAAGGTGGGATGGGAAAAACAAAGCGCCGAACCCAGTATGGGGCAAAGTGAGGATCCATACCGCCTGTCGGGCATGAATACTTGGTGGGACTTTAGGAAAATATTGTAAGAAAAAATGGAGGGATCTGGCATTCGGGAAAAAGGGAGGGGATCTAACCGTCAGGGTCAGCCGGAAAGTTATAGGTTGTTAATTGGGTACGGGCTCCGCCGCGTGAAAGACTCTCCTGCATGGTAGTGCCTGCAAGTGAAAAAATGGAAATTAATGCCTTAGACTAGAGGGTGGAGGCGAAGAGAAGGGAACCAGTCGTGCTGATACCTGAAAGGGCGTTAGGGGAAGGAATCACAGGTTGGAGTCATAGACGGGGGTACGGGAGTGAACATATCTTTGGAAAAGAAATAATGCCTTCCCAAAGAAAGTAACCTGATCTCAGAACATAGGGATGGTGGGCGCCAATTCTCAAGGGAAAACTCTATTGGGTTGGGTGAAATCCAGTGAAAGCAAGGGGCATTACCGAGATCCTGTGCATCAGAGATCAGAGGGGGGGAGACGGGGGGGTCGGCCCCATCCCAGTACTCGAAAATTGTTGGGGGGTGGAAAAATCCAGGCCGGAAAGTTCTCGGTGGGGGACCAAAGTCAGGAACGGACGGGATCAGAACTGCTTTTCAAGGAAAAAAAATTAGGCTACCCTGCGAGGATCTTTAAACCGGGCGAATAACTTTGCACTTTGGGCTCTTTCGCATCGGTGGAAAACGCCACTCAGGTGAGGGGAGGGGGTGGGTAGAAAATGACGGTATCTCCGAAAGACCTGGGGGCAAAATTAGCTGCGACCGACACGAAATCGAGCTTACCGATCCAGACAGAGTCGTGCGGACAATGACCCGCTTAAAAGTGGAAAGAGAAGTCTCCTCATCATCCCCTTTTAATAAATCTTCGCAGGGTACTGGTCCTTGAAATGACGAGGGAAACGGTCGTCCCGGATTTTACCGGCCCTTTATGACCAAACGATGAGTTCCCGCGGGGGATTTGATCGGAAATGGGGGGGCGGGAACTCATATTACCCAGGTAAATGTTGTCCATCAAGTTCAATCTCTGGCCGAGTTCGATCGCTAGCAGTACACAAAACAAATATTAGGGAGACAGCGTTGGATCCGGAGGGATAATAGTTCGTAGTAGGGGGATACGGGGGAGGCCAAAGATTGTCACGCACCTGAGTTTGCACTACCTCGAGAGGTGGGCTAAGTCCGGACAAGGTGAGAGGTAGACTGGCACGACTTCGATGTCAGGGGGGGCGGGTCGCCAATGGCCTGAAGTTAAACGAAGTCTGGCGTCAAGGGCGCATGAAGAACGAACATTCTCTTCCAAAGAGCGAAAGAAAAAAAAAAAGTACTCCAACTCCGAAAAATTTGGAAAAAAAAAAAAAGACAACCTGGAGGGGGAGTTTTTCACGTCCAATAGTACCAAGCTGCAGTCGAGGGGAGGAAAGAAAGAGCACAACTCATTTTTTGGGAGAAAAGGACCCGTGAACATTGCAATAGCCCAACTTGTTCAAGAATCAAAGCAAGTGCACATCCACATCTTTTTTTGTGTCATAAAAAGGTTCCGGACAAACGAGAACCCGAAGAAACGGGCCGATCAGGCTCCATTTGAAACAATCCGAATGGGGAAGTGCTGAAATAGTGGCAGCCTCACAAAGGGAATTTATCAAGGGAGAAAAGGGAAAAAGGGACGGACTCAATTGGGGGGGGGTGCCGACGGTAACCAGGGAAGTCCTCAGTAAGCGGAAAACGGTTCGGGAAGAGGACTTTCGGGGCTCGGGGGGGATCTGGCGGCCGGTTGGGAAGCGGGATCTAAACATAGATCTCTAAAAAAAATCTGAGGAAGAGCTGAGATATTATTAGGAGACTAAGGAGCTGAGAAAAATCTCCGGGGACAAAACTAGAGAGGGAACGAGAGTCACTCAAGACTGAAAACAGTTCACGGCTGGAAGTACTCCCGTAATGGCGGAATCGGAAGAAAAAAGTCAGGGAGAAACCGCATCAGGTGTGATCAAGGGGCGGGGGGGGGGGTGTTCTGTCGAATTCGCGGTTCTTAAAAGTAGAAAAAATCAAACCATATGAGGGGCGGGGGGGTAATTCTATTTGACCTGATCCAGGAAGAAGAGGCACGTTAGGTGGCGAAGGGGGTCAAGTCCGGAAAGAAAGCGTCAGTGGAAAAAAAAAGGGGGTTTAAGTCAAACGTTTTGACAGAATTGCAAGGTTTGTGCGGGTAAACTATTTTGAAGTGGAGGGCCGAGGGGATGACTTCCGGATGTGGGACGTGACAATTGGGGGGGAGGAAACAAAGATAAGAGGTTGCTCGACAGGTGGAAAAGGCACCTTCTGGGGGAAGGAGTTTAGGACCGACGTTCGATGCATGGGAGCAGCGAGGGAGGATGGTTGTTCATTAAAAAGAACTGAAAAGGGCACGGAGCATGGGGGAAGTTGGCACCATGCCGAAACAGAGAGAAACAGGAGTAAAAAACTTCTTTAAACCCTAAAAAAGGCGGACGATTGCGTCGCATAAGGGTGGGCAACAAGAGTGGGGGGACGGACGGGCGCTTCTTCATAATTAAGAAAAAGGAACATGCCGGTGGGAAAAGGGGCAAATTTGTTTGTAAATACCGCTCATCACGAAGGATGAGAGATGGGAATTCCTTCGGCCATGAACTTGAGGACCATGCCGTCCAGCTAGAAAAAAAGCGGAAGGGCATCCCGTCTGGGGGGGAGGCCACTGGTAAACCGAGGACTAACAGGTCCTAGAAGATGCTACCAATCTGAAAATTTCTCCTCTATGACTGGACAAAGTGGGCTGTATACGTATGCCTACCGAGCCGCCGCGGGGGTTGGGGAGAAACGCGAGATGGCCGAAAGTTAAGACTATATTCTAATCTAGTAAGGGAGAAAGGGCCATCACCGGATGGGAGCAAGGCGCAAGGGCTACCCACCCGGATCCAAGAGGGGGAGGCGACCATCGAGGATACGAGCCATGGGGCAGGGGAACGCTTAAAGAGCGCGGCGTCGCTGACGAGCTCCTGTTTGGAAGAGAAAAAAACGTTTTAACACCGATAAAAGGGAAGCTTCGGCCGGACTTTACGCTCACACTTAATGGGGGAATGGTTGGGAGCGGCGCTGGCTTGTGCTTACTATTTCAAGAGGGCAAGTCCCCGGGGGGGGCGCGGACCCTCAAAACAATCCTGAAGACTAAGACGGAGATGGGTCAGAAGGGATCGGCTCAAGGCAAGAAAGGTCTTGAGAAAGGGGCTCATTGGGAAGCGCCATGGAAACCCCAGGGATCGATAAAATGACTGGGCTCTAGTCAAGACCTCTTCTTCATCAGGAGAGCGCGGGACGGAACTTCGTCCCGAATCCGTGAGGAGGTGAGAATGGCTGGGGTCCGCAAAAAAAGAAAAGGCAAGGGCGGCCACGCTTTCGACTGAAAAGATCCTCGGAGAATGGACGCCGCTGCGGAAACGGCTGCGATCTCTGGCCAAAAGAAAGATAAGACCACGTGCCTTGAGTTGTGGCAGCACTAAATCTGTACACCAATGCAAAAAGAAGAAGCTGGACATAAGTGGGAAAAAACAGGCGCTGGGAAATGTGTTGGGGGATACTTCTCGTCCAGGGGGCGAAGACGGCGTGGGATCAGATAGGAAAGACCTAAAGTTGCCGGTCGGATGGGGGGGGGGGGAATCCAGTTAGGTTGGGTGGGGAAGGCGACGTGGGCGCTTGGTGGAAGGAGACCGCAAAGGCGGGGACCGATACGGGGAGGACTGAGGAACAGGTAGCTCTCTCGGAAATCGAGTCTGGGGGAAAAGAAGTCCGATGGGAGCTCCTCCAAAAAAACTGGAGGGTACCTTACAAAAGGACCCGGCGACCAATAACGGACAAAAAGAAGGGAAAAAAATAGGGGCTGAAGGTAGTCTGGACAGCGGGGCGCAACACCATTTAGAGCAACTGTTCGTTTGGCTGAGTAGACGGAGTGACTAGGCACGACAATTCCGTGGGGTCAAAGTAAAGAACACTGGACAGTATTCTGAAAAAAGCCCGATAGGCAGCGGGGGGGGCCAAAAAAAAAAAAAGCAGGACCCCCAATCAATGAGGGGAAACAAGCGACTAACCTTATCTGTAGGTCTAAAAAGGAAAAAAAAAAGGCTTCCTTTTCCTACAAGGTACAGCTACGCTACGGCGATGAAGGCTTGGGGGATGGGAGGGCCCGGATTTCAGCTCCTAAAAGAGGACGACGGTCGCCTCCACCGCCGGAGACCCTACAAAAATCTCAGAGGAGCTCGGCAGCAGAGAGGACAGCCGCTCCTGCGAAAGGAAAAAAACGCAGATCGCGGTCCAGTCTCGGTTTCTTCGGGATGGCCAAGGGGGGGAAGGCAGTTCTGAAAGGGGGAAGGGGGGAAGCAGAGCGCGCCGCAGGTCACGGTCGTGGGAGGAGGTGCACTCCACGTCGTCAACGGGCGACTTACCTCTATCTAGTGCCGTGCAACATAAAGGGAAAAAGAATGGAAGGCTTCCTTTTATCGCGAGACGGGGAAAACTCGACAACACCCCACGAGGAGGGGGGGGGAAGAGCCAAGGAGGGGGAGAGAAAAAAAGGGTAATTTAAGTTCCCTTCAGAAAGAAAAGGGGAGGTGGGCACGCCACGAGATAGGGGTTCAGAACGGATCTCTTCCTTAAGGCCCACGGGGGGATGGAACTGCGGGCACATCGGAACAGAAGGGAAAGTCTGGATAGGTAAAAAAAAAAGGTTGGGAAGCCTCTTCTGGGCTCGCTAATCGTGGAAGGATATTTCCATACTAAAGAAGACCACGAAAGAGAGCACATGAACCTCTATACGGGGTGGAAGGGCCAGCTATGATGAGGGGGGCGGCAGAGCTAGTCCTTACTCCATCCTTCAGGGTCGGTCAATCGAGTGTTACGAAAAGGGGGGGGGGGAAGCGCGCTTTTCATTCGGAAGACCTTAAAAAAAAGAAAGCCAGCTCACGCCGAACAATCTCTGCTAGACCAGGAAGGGCGGCGTTCCTAAAGGTTCGTTAGAATTTAGCTATAAGGAGGCATTCGCCGCAAAATCGACAGACGGAGACGGGCTGGCGCGACAGTTGGGGGACGGGAGTTAACTTCACGCGGGGGAAAGATCGTAAAGTACGGAGAGGGCCGCAACGGGGGGAACGAAAAAAGGAGGCAACCGGGGTGTAGGCAGCGCCGGAGAATTAACACCCGTCAGCCGACGAAAAGGAGTGGTTGTCTAACTGGGAGGGCGGCGTCCGGAGAGGAATGACGCCGGAACAAGAGAAAAACCAAGGATCGTAGGAAAAGAAGCGCTGACGACGAAGAGCGTTTGCAGGGGGATAAAAAGCGGCCGGCAGCCCTTGAGGCGGAAAAACCGGGAAAGGGAAGCGCCAAACCAACTTCGTAGTCACCAACCGAAAAAAAATTGTCCACCGCGGCACCGAAAGTTCTGGGGGGGGCATCGGGGGTAAGGGCAGGCGGCGGTGCACCGGGGAAGAGTCGGGGGAAATACTGATTCAGACGACAATTTAAGTCAGGGCCGCGAAGAATGAAGTATTGGAGAGAATACCTGCGGCAGAAAAAAAGAGGATGCAGGGGGGGTGTTAAAGCGGAGGACCAAGGATAAGGCAACGAGGTCTTGAGAGGAGTCAAGAAATACGCATCAAAAGGAACGGGGGGACGCCGTTCAGTGGACATAGGGCTTAATTCGATGAGGGAAGGAAAGGGGAAAGACAAGAGCGTGGCAAGCACGGGCGGTTTTGCCACAATCAACTTAGGAGGGGCATCCTGCCGTATCAGTGGAAAGGTAAAATCATCTCCTCTAATAAAGAAGGGGAACAGCACTTTATGCTTAAGAGATCTCTTTCTTTTCTCCAGCCCTTTTGGAGGACGACTTGTTCTTGTGCAGGAAGGGGATTGGGGGGGGGGTCATGAACATGTTTACAGATCCACGAGTTATCTATCTCCCAAGAGGCGACCATCTCACTTCGAATTAGGAGCTCTCCTGATGGTTTGAGTGGCGGCAGCCATGGATAAAAGGGCGAATCTTTGTCCTGGAGAAAACATCATCTATCGTGAATCCCAAACAGGTAACTGTAAACAGGTGTTTGTTTAAAGAGTAAGGAGACCATCACGATAACTCAGGAAAGGATGTCAAAACTTAGGAAAAAACCCCTCTGCGGCGAAATTGAAGCCTACCTTCCTGGTCACCGGGAGATAGTGTTGAGGAAGGGAAAACGGGAAAAAAAAAAGGGGTAGGGAGCACATGGTCCGAAATAGATTGAGATCCGGGTGGGTCAGGCGGGAAAAGACGATCGCCCGGGACATGGGGCCCAAAGGATAGAGTCCTCGATAAGAAAAAAAAGCGAGGAACTTTTAAAATAAAAAGGCGGTTCCGCCGGGGCGAGTGGCCTATACGGATAAAAAACGATCAGGGCGTGAATGCTTCTACGGAAGAAAAACAGGGGGGGATCGCGGACTGACAGGCACGGGGGTCTTACGAGCCGCCCAGGGAGGTTAAAGGGCAGTCTGGGAAAACTAAAAGTCTTTTAGAATAGGGGTGGGGGGGGGGGGGGGGGTGGTTTTGGGTGGGGTGGGGTTTTCCTTGGACAGATCAGAAAATTGCCTCCGGGGGCAGTCCTAACCGGCGAGCTCGGGAAACGAGTCCGGTCGCGGCGAGCATGAAGGGTTGCCACAATAGGAAATGTCATTTGGGATCTATCGTCTAGGATAATCAGGAAACAAAGGGTCACCGGATGGGGCACCTGGCCGCGCGTCTCCGAGATTGGAAGAGCTATTTGAAAGGGTACGAACTTCTAGTTCGCTTTTGGGGGGGAGGGTCATTTGTCGAAAAATGCAGGGCAGGCTGCTAAGGGCAAGGTCGCGAAAAAAAAGCAAAGGGGCCAACAAGGCCGCTAAGTTCAGAACTGACCTCCCTATAGGGGGGAAATTCGCCAAAGAGAGGAGGGAGACTTTTCCTGCTCAAGGAGAGTGGCATAGTTTCACGGTCCCTTTTAGCAGTCAGTCCGGAAGGGAAGGGAAGGCGATGCATCCTAGACGCAAAGGGTTGGTATTGTGTGCAAAAGTAACCTTGAGAACCAGTGTTAAAATACCTTACTCCCGGGGGGGTGGGGGAAATATGTTCCAATGAACCGCCAAAACGAAAAAGGACTGGTGGCCGGAGTTCAAAAAAAGGTGGCTTCACTCAGGCGTAGGGGGTTAGGTTCGACTACCCAGGGTAATTAAAGAATAACCCAAAAATTCCTGGAGAAGAAACGAAAATGCAAGTACGAGGTTGGGGACCCTCCGCCATTACGGCATGGATACGTGTCACTTGGAAAAAAATTCTACCGTTGCGAGGATCTACTGAGATTTCAGATTTTGTGGCGACCGGAAAGCGCC
>Ga0179593_1348303_pt1 | contig 25772 bp, 35 predicted proteins | sample CZODoug2_1_08_16_FD_185931 | JGI IMG/M metagenome (GOLD analysis project Ga0179593, IMG submission 185931) | Vadose zone soil fungal communities from Angelo Coast Range Reserve, California, USA - CZODoug2_1_08_16fungal (PacBio error correction) | ecosystem: Environmental > Terrestrial > Soil >...
CCATTGCGGCGGAAACTTAGCGACCAGAAGGGGGATCAAAAAGTGCTGTAAAGGATGGGCAAGGGAGAAAGCCCCCTGCCCTCGTTCTTGTTCAAAGAGCACTCCACTCCGGAGGGAAGAAATGGGCCGCAACTAAGAAACCCGCCTTTATGTGACAAGCAACGAAAGAAAAAACCTTGACGGCACTGGGATAGCGTCGGCAACCCACGAGTACATACTTCTCCAATCCACAAAAACAAGGGGATATTAAACCAACACCTCAACTGTGCCTGCAGGAAAAAAAAAAATCAATCCGAACCAGTTTAGAAAAATCCAGGAAATCAACGCCAGGGGAAAGATCAAGAAAAAGAAAAGATTCTTCCTATCTTTAGCGGGGGTCAAAAAAAATAAATTGAAATTTGTCCGGGCAAAGGCGAAGGGCCCGAAACACTTGAAGTTGAGGGACTTCCAGGGGGGGAAGCCAAAAAAGGAGAAAAGCGCTTGCCTGTTGTCAGACGGGCGAAAAATTCCCTAAAAAAAATGACAAGTTTTGAGGGCGCGAGTTTGGTCTGACTTGGGGACCCGGTCGATTTGCTACGTGACCTTGGGGGAAAGAAGGGGTCGGAACCTACTGGGCTAACATCAGCGACAAAACCGATGGGGGTGAAATCCAAAAAAGAAAAAAGGGCCACACCCAACTTGAAGGAACCTAACTCAAGCCGGTGGATAATCCCCCATAGAATGTGCCTAACGGGGAGGATAAGAATTTTATGACTGAGTACTACCCTTTCTTGGGTACTGCTCTGTGTCAAGGAAAACAAACTAACATAAAAAGACAGGTCAAAAAACAAACCGGCAACGGTACACAACAGCCCGGGGGTAACGTCTGGCTTGTCAATTGCGGGGGGGGGAAACGAAAGGAGGAATGGGGTCGCACGGCACCCGACTATCTGACCGATGTCGGAGGGGAGGGGCCCATAAAAATAGCATCTAAAAATTTAGGGGAAAAAACCCATTCCAAGGGCACAGGACACGAGAAACTGACCGGGGGCCTATCATCGTTGGTCGTCAGTACGACGGAGGAAAGGCATGGAAGGTCATACTTTATGGGTAGGAAAACAGCTTGGACTGTAAAAAGGGAAGGTGCAACGTACAAATGTGTCAGCCAGTTGTGGGTTTGCGCCCAATCCTTTTTTTAAAGGCCGGAAGGGGAAGTCCACAACGCTACGCCTGAAATATCCGTGGGGGGACCCATAAAGTTGAATTTAAGAACTTGTGTGGAACCAAGCAAGGGGGAAGTAAATGCTCAGCAAAAACCCTTGCAAAAATTGGGGGGCGTCCAAGTCAGCGTGAAGAAAAAAAACCAGTGCGCCACTCCCCGAGTGAAAGAAGACATCAAAAAGAATCCACATCTGCACTTGGCAAGGGGGGGAGAAAAAGGTCAAAGTGATACCGCAGGCCGGGTAGTTTGGAGAAGTTTCACCACCCTTCGCAAACCGCAGGGGGCCAAAAATTTGTCCGCATGGGGGGGGAAAGCGGCTCTAGGACATTTGTTTGGAAACATGAAAAAAGGGCTTTGGAGGCCACAAGCGGCGTAAAAAGGAAAAATCCACACCAAAAGGGCTAAGATAACCGAAGGTCAGAAACCGGGGGGGAGCAAGCTTGAACGTGGGGATTTTCAATCGTAAACATGGCATTCCAGGTCAAAAAGTACAGGGGAAAAAAAAAGACCATTCCAAAAAACAGGAAACGGGGACAGGCACACATTGTATCATGGGGAAAACCAGTAAGAAAATCCCAGGACAAATTCCAACAACCTGCCAAGGGGGCCCGAAAAAATGAAAAGGACAATTCGACAAGAAAAAAGACTTGTTCAACGCTAAACCCCTCAAAAAACGTCCAGGGGTGGAAAAAAAGGTGAAAAACCAAAACTGTTCGAAAACTGGCATTTCTCAACCTCGAGGAACTTTACGGCAACGGGAAGAAAAACACCAGTAAGCCCCAAAAATGAGGACGGGGAAAGTTCGCCAATAGGTGCGCAGAACGTGAAAATGGCAGGGACGAAAAAAGGAATCCGCAATCATTCTCACTAAAAAAGCAGGGAAACATTCTGGAGCCCATTGGGCTTACGAGTCAGGGCGGCCTCGATGCACACAAGTGCACGAAGGCAAACGTGGCAAACAAAACTTGAAAAGGAGTGTTACATTCCAAAAAACACGGATGACTATGCATGTTCCCTGAAAAAGGGGTAATTCAAAGGGCCAGACAGGGAGCCTCACAAATCAAGAAACGAGCAAAGGAAGAATTTTCAATACAAGGAAAACGAAAATGAACGCGAAAAGTGACCGCCGGCCAAACTGCAAAGGCTGGGTTTACTAATGGACATACTAAAAAAGAAAAACCGGAAAAGCGGTTAACCGTCAAGGGGGAAAGGAAAAGAAGAGGGTGTGGGGGGAGTCTCAAAAAAAAGGACGAGACTACCACAGCAATAACTTAAGCACTGCTCAAATCCCTGCGAACTCTTGGAAAAACGAAAGGTCGTCAAAAAAGGAGAGCAAAAGAATACCACCGGGGGGGAACAAGGAAGGGTGTTGGCAGGTAATCTAGAAAAAGGCTTGACGCCTGCAAGGGAGGAGAGAGCAAAAAAAAAAAAAAGGGGAGGGGGAGAGGAGAGAGAGAGGCGCGACAGGGACATGTATGGAGCTTCCTGAAAACCCAACCACCCTGGGGGGATCGGACAAGAAGAGAAAAAGGGGGAAGGAGGACCAGGCAATCGTAAGGACACAAACACAGACAAGAAAATGAAGAGAACGAGCGGGTAGGAGGGAGGCAAAACAGTAAAAAGCAATCGACAAGAAAAAAAGGGAAGGAAAGAGGGGGTAGGGGGTAAGAGGGGAGTGGATGAGGAGGAAAGGAAAGAAGGGGCGGGGAAGTTGGGGGTGAAAGAGAGGAGTAAAGGAGGGAAGGGGAGAGGGAGAGGAGGATAGAGTTAGGGAGGAGTGGGGGAGAGGGGGCCGGGGGGGGTTGGTGGTGAGTAGGTCTGAGGGGAAGAGAGAAAAAATCGGGAGTGGGAGAGAAAGTTAGTTGGGGGGGAAATGAGCGGGTGAGGTATAGGAAGGACGGAGAAAAAGATGGGGAAGAACAGGGAAAAGAAGAAAAAAGAGAAATAGGGGGTAGAGAGTGGTGGTATGTAGGGGGAGGAAGGGTGGAGAGTGCGGAGGGATGGGATGTAAGAGCGGAGAAGAGGGGAGAGGGGGGGGTACAGAGGAGGAGCGGGGAGGAGGAGGGGAGGGCACAAGGAGGGGGGGAAGGGGGGGAGAAGGGGTGGGGGGATTACAAAGGGTGAGAGGTGCATGGAGGAGGAAAAGGAGGGGGAGCGTGGCTGGGGATGGGGGAGGGAAGATGGGGAGGAAGAAAAGGGGGCCAGGAAGAACATGGGGGGTGGGAAAGGAGGGGGGAAGGAGGGGAGAGGGGGATGGGGTAAAAGAACAGAGGGAGAGGGAGAAGGAAGAAAGAAGTGGTAAGAGGAGGGAGAAAAAGAGAAGAAGATGAGGGGAGGGGTGAGGAGTGATTGGAGGTGGATGGATCGGGGGGGGGGGGGGCCGACGGAGAAGGGAAGAGGGGGGAGATGGGTAGGAGAAGAGGGGAGGGTGAGGGCGGGGATGGAAGAAGAAGAGGGGGATGTGGTGGGGGGGGGGAGAAGAGAGGAAGGACAGTAAAGAGGGGGGGAGTACATATTGGGGGCGAGGAGCGAGAGAATAGCGGATCAAAGGGGAAGAGGGGGGGAGAAAGTGTGGGTGGAGAGGCGTGTAGAGGGGAGAAGAGGGGAACGTGGGATAGTACGGCAAGAGGAGAGAAAAAGAGAGAGGAGGTAGCGCGGGGGAGGGGAGGAGAGAGGGGGGCGGAGAGTGGGGAGAGGGTAAGAGGGGGGGCGGGGGGAGGGGGCGGTGGAAGGAGGGAGGTGAGAGAGAAGAAGATGGGTGATTAAGGGGGGAGGGGGGGGGGAAGGGGGGGAGAAGAAGGGGGTAGGGAGGGGCGGGATGGGAGGGAAGACGGGGACAAGGAGTGAGAGTTCGAGAGGGGGGCATCAGGGAAAGGGGGAAGCGAGGAGAGGAAGGGGTGGAGTAGGAAGGGGAGGAGGGAGGGGTGTGGCGCGAGGGGACGAATGGGAGAGATGAAGGGGGTGAAGGGGGGCGGGAGGGGGGGAAGGAAGTGGGGAAGAGGGGGTGGGGAGAGGGGAGGGGGGGGTATCCACGGCTGTGGGGTACCGGTCCCCCAATAATTCAGTTAATATCGCAAGCGGGGGGGGGAAGAAAGAGCGGACGTGCCGGCAAAACCTGCTTGGGGAGAGAATGCCCTCCCACGCCCTGCCAGAAATTGACCCTTTGATAATGTGCCTGGAGGGGGGTGACAGGGGGGGGCATAGGAGTAGGTCACCGTACGAGCCTCCGGGACAGACTAAAGGCAGGGGGGGAGGGAGTCAAGACGGGGAAAAAAAACCTGGCAGGAAAAAATCAACTTATCTGGGGAGGGTCGCCTTTGATGCCTGAAAGGGGAGAAAGTAGAAAAAGGGGAGAAAACAAAAAACGTGGATAGGGCATGGGCAAAGGGGAACCCACCATTGGGCGGCAACTCGATCCGCCCAGAAGCAAGGAACCACTGCGGCAAGTGAACAATGGTTCCCCCCTTACAGAGGGGGAGGGAGGAGCCCAATGCGGGGCAGCAAACAACGTCCAAATGCCAGGGCTTCCAAAACGGGGGGGATGTTGCGACAACACAGAGGTGCGAAAGGCCCGGCACTCCCTTGTGGCAGTCGTCATTCCGGGGAACGGGAAGGGGAAAGAAAAACATACGAAGAAAAGTGGGGGGCACGCTGGTCGGAAAAACCTCTGTCAAAGGGGAGACCATGGGGATGTAGTAGGACAGCAAGAGCGGTTAAGGTAGGGAGGGCTGAACAGTGGGTGGGCCAGGGGGTTCGGGGTCGTGGGCTGGTTGGCTACGTGAAAAGGGGGCGCCTGGGGGAACTGAAGAAAAAGACCCAACGGAGACCTGGGTGAAATAAGGTTCCTCCCAATAAGAAGAAAGGTTTGTTACAGGAGGAGGAAAATCCAGAACATGGGACAGAGCAACGGGCAGGATCTTCTTTTCAAGCCGGGGTAAAAAAAAACTGTTGTGCGGGGGGGGAGGGAATCCCCAAGAAATGGGGGGAAGACCAAGAAATGGGTGGTCCAAATACGGTGTAATCTAGACAAACGCGCACCAAACACATTGCCAGGACATCAGAATGGAAAAATTTTGGATAAGGGGTGTTTTTGAAATCGAAAACATTCAGAGGAAGGAAAGACTAAGACCTGGAAAGGGAACGAGCAAAACGAAGGGGAAAATGTTGAATCCAAGGGAAGGGGAGGAAAGCATAGGACGGGGGGGGGAAGGGCGGAGGGAGTTGAACGTCTGGGTTCAAAGGGGGGGGGGGTGAAGGTCAACCTTGGGTGAAAAAGGCTGTCAAACGGGGGGAGGAGTCCTGCCTGGGGCAAAGGAAGGGTGTCAACCAACTGGCAAAAGTGAAACACGCCGTTGGACCCTACTACCTTACCAAAAAAAAACGTTTGAGAGGGGAACCAGAATGTCCGGACACAAAAGGGAAGGAAAAAAAGTGTCCGTGCGTAAGGTCAGCTACCACAGGCGCGTAGCGGTATTTCAGTGGAGAGGGTTCCTGCAAAAAGGGAAGGGGTGAGGTAACGTAGCACACTGGGGTTGGGGGGAAGAAACGGACATGTGTGAAAGGGTGTTGGCGTACCGCAAGGACACCAAAGAAGGGACTTCCTTGACGGGACGAAAGCCCTACCATTTACGTACCGCCAGAATCAGGAAGTTGGAGCCGAGGTGGTTTTGGGGGCCCTCTAAGTTGCCCAGTCGGCCGGGGGTGGAGGGGGGCTTGATCCGCCTGCCGCCACACCAAGAAAAACAGGGTGGTGACTCCATCGACCCCTTAAGGGGAGGAAAAATCAAAAAGTTTATCAGAGGTAGATTGGGCAAAAAATAAAACCAAAGAAAGGGGTCTGGGGGTAAGAAAGGGGCCAGTGGGGAAATGTTTCTATGTTAGGGTGGAAAACTAGTTTATTGCACTTGTGCCGTAGGGGAAAGGACCAACTACGGACCCAACAGACGATCACACTGCAGGGAAATAAGATCACCTCACGCAAAAGACAGTTGCATCCTGCCCTTTTTTGGGGGGGGCAAGCCGAAAAAGGAAAAAGCGAAAAGGCGGGGAAAAGACCTTTGGCCTAACTGGAAAAAGAAAGACGAAACAGTTAGTTTGCCTGCCAATGCAGACCAGGCAAAGAAAGTGGGGATGACTCACTTAAGAGATGAATCTCCCGGGAAAGGCTTCAAGGGGGGGGAGAGAGTTAGTAAAAGTGGGAAGGTGACAATGGCGCGCTGGGGAAGTTAAATCCTAACGTTTGGAGGGGGTAAAGGTTTTTGCGGGTGGGAAAGCCGAGGCACGCAGGCTGGCACTCCGAACCCATTGCCTGAACCTGGGGGGGGGGGAGGATTTAAAGGCCGTTGGAAAGGTGAAGGGAAACAAGGCCCAACAAAAGGAAAGAAGGGAGAGAAAAATTGAAGAAACCTGGGCCCATTGGATTTCTCCAGGTGGAAAGGAAACTAAAAATCAAACACCCCATGAGCCAAAATCTACTAATAGTTGTAACCAATCCAAAAAAGGGGGAAGATCTAAAAAAAAAAAAAAAAACCAGGAGGAAGGAGGGGGAAAGGAAGATAGAGAAGTGCGTGCTCAAATACAAACTTAGGGGGGAAAAGGCAAAGGGGAAATTTGACTAGGTTCTAACTCCGGGACGGGGGGGGGGGAAAAAAAAAAAGACAACCTGAGGGTTCGTGGTCAAAGGAAGCGAACCCTCCGCTTTAAGGGGGGGGGGGGGGGGGGGGGGGAACAGGAACGGAGGGGACACGCCGGTTTTCTTCAAAGCCCGTCTCCCAGGGTGCTGCAAGGGGGGTCTAGCCGGCGCCAGGCAAAAGGCCTGTCAACAGGGCAAACAAGGGGAACAACCCTCCCAAACGTTCGTCATTCCGCCCATGGCAGAAAGGGCATTTTGAAAGGATAAAGGAAAATAAACGGATGGGGCAACGCCGTGCAAAATAAAAAAAGGAAAAAAAGGAAAGGGTTTCTATTCCTAAGCATGTGAAAGCTTTTCGAAAAAAGTTCCCCGGTTATTGGAAGGGGAAGGACAAAAACTCCTGACGGGGCAGTGGAATTCTGTCCGTGGAAAGGGGAAAGGGAGCTCTTGACGGTGTAGGGAACCAGGAAGGGGACAAGCGTAACAAGGGAGGGCGCGAGTTTTGATGGGGAAATGGGGAAAAGGGCTGGGGGGCCAGGTGGACGAGTCCTGGACCGCTTTACAAAGTGGGGAAAAATTGGGAAAGTAAGACGGCGAAGCGCGGCCAACCCCTGTACTGGTGACCAAGCACTCAACATAAACAGCACAGGTCGGACAAAGAAATTCCGTGGGGGGATCGTCGGCCCACGAAGGGCCGCTCACCTGAACATCGGAAGCGGAGGGGGGGCAACACTGCCCTTACCACCAGGAAATTTTGTGGGGGGGGGAGGCTATGGAGGGACGCACACATAAAATATTTGCAAAAGACACCCGTGACCAAAAATGCGGGGCTTCAAAAAAATCAGGATCCTGGTTGGCGGAACTGGGACAAGAGGGAGGTTCTCAAAAAAGGGGACAGACCGGTAGTATTTGGGGGAACAAGGGGAGGGTCGATAACCAGGGTGACCCAAAAGAAAAATGAAGCAAGCTAAACCTGGGGACTGAACGGAGCGTGGAAAAAAAAGAAAAAAATGAAAAAGAAAGTACAGAGGGTCCTACGTCCCGCACGACTGAAGTCAAAAAGGACACATGGTTTGCAAGGACAGGAAGGTGTTCTAAAAGCAGGGGCTGTGAGAGGGACCTTTGACAAAGGCACGTGGTTCACGCCGGGGGGGTGGCTAACTTCCTCTCTTTCAACCGCAGGGGAAGGGACTCTCCCAAGGAGAACAAAGGGCAACCCCAAAGCATACCCATAAAGGTCGCAATACCCTTTTTTGAACAATAACACGTTGGGGGAAGAAAAAAGAGAAGCTCCCGAACAAAATTGGTGGCGGTCAAAAAGTGAAATATCTGAATAAGGGGAGGTCTCCTTAAGAACACGAGACGGACCTTCGACGGTCCTCTGGCCGGCCCAGGGGGGGGGAAGGGAGGAAAAAGTAAAAGTGTCTGTGGGTAGCCGGAAGTCTAAGGGGTCGGAGTTCAACATGTTCACAACACCTTTCACTGGATCAGGCTGCAGGTGTTACTCATGGGGGGGGGGTGGGAGCGATCTCAAGGAAAAAAGACGTGTTGGAACCAACATGAGCGTGGAGGACGACCCGTCAAACTTGGAGGGAAAAAAAAGGGAACCCTCCAAAACACCAAAAGGGAAAGCAGATACCAGCTCAGCCAAGGAATAACGTCCAGCCCCTGACGCACGGGAAGGGAAAAGACGGTGGGTGAAACAGGGGTAGGATTCTCGGACATTGTGGCAAGAGAAGGTCCACAAAGGGGGGAAAAAGAGGGGTACATGCCCAGGGGACCAATACAGGGGAAAAAAAAAAAAAGCCCCCCACGGCCCAAAATGCAACCCGGACCAACATTTAAGCCAGGTCAGACTAACCGAAAGAAGTTGAGGGGCAAGAAACTCCAGGACAAAAGGGGGGTCAGAAGGGGGGGGGGGGTTGGAAACGCGGGGCCTAAATCATGGAGAAAAAAAAGGGGGGGCTGAGGTCCGCCTTCTCCAGTGTAACTGTAAAAGAAAAGGGAAAGAAACCTAGCACCCAAATGGTTGTGCATTTTCCCAAAAGGCAGAAAAGGGTCTCAAAGAAAAGGAAAAAGAGAAGGGCATGACGATCCCAATGGATGACGAGGGACAATGTTAAAACGCCGGAACAAGCAGGTGAACCTGGTGAAAACTGTGCCAAAACCTTTCTCTCAATCTTACCGGCTTTGGAAGTAGGGTGAAGGTTCCACTGGAAGAAAAAAAAGGGGGACCATTGATCGTTGTTGTGCAAGTCCAAGAGCTCTCACGTCTCACCCCTGGGTAAAGAAAGGGGGGGGGGAAAGGACCGGGACATCAAGGACGAAAGAACAAAACAACGGAGAGGGACACAGGGTTTTTCTACACAGGAGGAAAAAGAAACACAAACGCCAGGTGGAACCTCCTGCCACTGGAGCAAAGGGAAGGTTTGGACCGCTCATGGAAAAAAACTAACGACGATGCCAGGCCAAGAGTCAAGCACCGGTCAAAAAAACTAGTAAGAAAAGAAAGAAGGCGGGGGGGGGGGAGGGAAAGAAATGGGAACTTCTAACAACGCCCTTCCCTAAAAGATCAACTTGCATTCAACACGGACCAAGAAATCAAGGGGTTCAACTTAAAGGAGGACCTGGGGAAGAAGGGAAAATACAACAACCAAAATGTGAAGAAAGCCCAAGGGGGGTTGAGCAGAAGCGTCCAAAAAAAGGATGGGCTATACTGATCTCTCTCACAAAAAAAAAAAACACAATATGAGGAAAGGAAGAGAGATGACCTTCCCGGGGAGGGGGACATACAAGTCTGGAGCGACCTGGATCAAACCCTGGAACTTCCCAATGGGGGTTTTTTATCCACTGGGAGGAAAAGAAGACCCGGGGAGAGGCGCGAAACAGGGGGAAGGAAAGGAAGCTGGTCGGCCCCTAGGGAGGGGGGAGAGACAAGTCAATCCAATCAGTCTCTATTCCCTTGACGGGGGGGAATGCTTGGCTTTGAGGGGACCAGGAAAGGTGCAGGGAAAAAATCGCGTAGGCCACCTCGAAGGGGAGAAGGGCCGGGGAACTTCGCTGGCCGTCGTAGAAGGTATGAACAAATTGACTGCCAGACCGTGTTGGATCTGAGGAGAAGGGGGGGGGCCCTTCAAAAAAGGTAAGGAACCGGGAGGGAGCCGCCACGGGGGAAGTACAAAAAAAATTCAGTTGGCCCAAGGTGTTAAAAGGACAAGTTGGACAAGGGACTCGGTATCCGCCAAACATTAGATGGTCTGCCTTTTCCAGTGGGAAAAAAGGAGCTTGTGGCGGGGGGGAAAACCTTGGGGGGGAAAAGAAAGGCCTGGGCGTTACAGTCCAGTGAGGGAAGTTTCAAAGAGCCGCAACAGAGGGGCTAAAATGTCAAAAACCATCCATTTTTGGGGAATCTTCTTCCCGGTCCGGACAGGTGAAAGGGCAAGTCGACGACCAGTGGAAATCTGTCCGGCCCGACAAGTTTTCCAGGCAGAACCTTAGGTGGGAGGAAAGAAAAAAAAGGGGCCAGGCTGGAAGAATGGCAGTACAAAAGGGGGGGCAGGTGGGCATTGACGTGGGCCCCTGTTCACGGTCCATTTGCGTCACCCCGGCCCTGAGACAGAAGACGTCTTTTTTAAGGAGAAAGGGGGGGGGAAAATGGGAACAAAAGAATGACCATGTAACCGAATTGAAGAAAGGACAGAAAAAAAAGGGACAGACACTTTCTTACAATCTTTAAAGATGGAGAAAAGGTGGGCTGGTTGAACATTCGGGGTAATCCACGGACAAGGGGGGGACGACCTTCCTTGGGGGGGAAAAAAAAGGTGGTGGGGTACCTCTGACCTAAACAATCAAAAAGGCGTAAAATTACACTGAGCGGATCGGTTTTTAACTCACTCACGCAAACTTATAAGGGAGGGGAAGCAAAGGGAAAACCGTCGAAAACCAGGCAGATAAAAAGGGTCCTCTGGAGGCCGGCACCCCAGGGAAGGGGAAAGGGATCAAGGAAACCAAAGGTGAAGGGGAGGAGGGAAGAGGAGAAAATTCTTGGTCAAAACAAACAGTGGGGTACGAAGTCAATTGAATGGGAAAAACCTATGGAAAAGGGGGGGGAGAAGAAAGTCCTGCATTTAAAAGAAAAAAAGGGAGCAAACAGGAGGACAACGCCAGTGTTAACCTCCAACTTTACATCCGCTCATGGGGGGAGAGACTCAGGGGGCCCCTTGACAAAATGTCCACATGAAAGCGCAGGGCGGGGGAGGGAAGCGCAACCGGTGCGGTAGGTCCAGGTGTGATCCAGGGTGGAAGCAAAAAGAGCAGGTTCGAATGTAGCGTGCCCAGCTAAGTGGACGGTGTAATTGGGGAAATGTCCGCGGCGCCAAAAAAAGAGTAAAACGCTGGCCGTGGCGCAAAGAAAAGAACCACTGGGGTAAACGAACGCGTCCACATTGCCAGAAAAAGGGGAAAGGGGGAAAAGGGTGGTGGTCCCCGGCCACTCCTGGGGCCAGAAAAGAGTTAGGGCCCGTTGAGAACTAATGCAAGTCCACCACAAGCCCAGTGGGGGGGGGGGGGGGGTGCCAGGAAAAAAACAAAACCTGGGAGCGGGAAAGATGACGTGTGGGAAGCCAGGGAGATGGGCCGATCAACCGCACGGGCAGGGGGGAAGGTCCCCTGTGGTGGATTTTTCTAGTGATGGGGGAAAAGAACTTGGGGGAAAAAGCAGTCGCCCGTAGGGAAAAACAGTGAACACGGGGACCAACAGACTCACACAGCCGCCACGGGCACGAACACACCTCTCCCGAAATGTCCAACGTCGCAAAATTGTCCGAAGAAAGAACAAGACCATCAGACAAGGGGAAGGTCAGGCCTTGCATATACACCTGGCAAAGGAAGTACAGCCTTCAGATCGTTGCCCGGGGAAAGTAGAAAAGGGTCACAACGGAAACTAGTTGATTGACTGAGGCAAGGGAGAGGAATCTCTTAGGAGTGAAGGTGGGTAAGCGGCGTTTATTGGAAGGGGGGGGGGAGCAGTGCCTCAGGGGGGGCAACGGCGGTGGGGCGGCAAAGAAGAAAACTTCGTTTTTTCATTGGGGTTCGGATTGGAACCGTCCCAAGAGGACGCGGGTGGAGAAGGGCTCGACAACTGCCGTCCCTGGTAGAATCTTGAAGTAAAAAGAGGGGGGGAAAAGGGGATGTGCGGCCCGCCATGTGCCCCAGCAAAAGGGCGAGGGTGGAAACCAAACGGGCAGGGTTTGGGGATGTTTCATCCGTGCCAAACAGCCCGTAAAGAAACATGAAAAAAGCTTCCTAAGAAAAAAGGGTGGGGGGTCGAGCAGACAATGGATGCTCATAGAAAAAAAAAACAACAAGGAGGGAGGAAAATAAATAGACAATTGCGGGAATAGGAACGGATCTTCCAAGGAAAATGGGGGGAATCAGGGGGGGGAGGGGGGTAAAAAGTCTGAAGGAAAAAAAACCAACTGAAGGGGGGGGGGGGTCGTTTTGACAAAGCTTCAGCAAACCCCTCTACCGGGCAAGGCGTCCGCGCAACTAACGGTAAAAACTCCCCTTGAAATCAATCAGTAGAAATAACGGCCACTGGGGAAGAAACGCGTGAACAAACCCCCAGCCTTAAAAAGGGGCTGACTGCCTCACCGACCAACCAGCAAGTCCAAAGGCTTTGAAAAAAGTCCCAGGCGGTAAATTTGTAGAAATGCAGCCATGACGAATAACAAAGGAAAGCCAACTCAAGGACCTTGAGAGGGACAAGCGGTAAGAGGGTCATCCAAACTCGTTTGAAAAAGGGTGGGGACCTGGCTCATGCATTTCACATCCTTAATTGCTTGATCGTCCAGGGAAAAAGAAAAGGAACTCGGGCGCGTATTTCATAGGGGAGGGGACAAATAGCCTACGTACAGTCTGGGCACGCGAGGTGGAACTGAAAAATTTCCCAGTTCGTTTTACTGGGCTTGGGGGGCTCCTTAACAGGGGGAAGGGGGGGGGAAAACAGAAAGGAAAAAAAAGCGTCCAACCGAAAGGCTTGGGAAACCAGCAAAAAAGACACGAAAACAGCACGGCGTCTCAAGGGAGGGGGGTTGGGGTTAGGACAAAGTCACCGGGGGGGCCTAAAAAGGGAGCTGAAGGAAAGGAAGGGGGTCCCTACTGAGGAAAATGGGGGGTCTGTGTGGAATTCTGTGTTGTAGGGTCAAGCGCCCTAAGCCGATAAAACTGCAAAAAAAACGCAACGGGGGAAAAAAAAAAAACCAGACGGCTGAACCTTCTTTAGGGTCCTTTGGGAGGGTAAAAAGGGGAGTCTTTGAGGACACGGGCAAACGAAGAGTTGGAAACGACCGAGGGGTGCAAAAGAACAATTTAACCAACAAAATGACAAAGATAGCCTAACAAAAAGTGACTTCCCAGCTCAAGGGAAGGGGGAAAAACCAAGAGAAAAAAACCGGACAAGAAAAAAAGCACACGGTGGCAGAGAAGTTAAGAAAGGGAATGAGTGGTCATGGAAAGGGGGTGGGAGGGGAATTAGGGGTTAAAAACTAATCAACGCACTGGCGGGGGGACTGGATGAACCACGAAAAAAAGTTGTTCAGCCTTTTGGGGGTTGGGAGCAATGAACAGGGGGCCCAGGCAGGAACTTGACATCCAGACAGGGAGGGGAAGAAAAAACCAGGGGGGGCACCCATACCCTGTGAGAATCCTCCCAATTGTTAACCATAACAATTTTTATACGTCCGAAGGAAAAACGCCTTTGGCAAAGGGGGGGGTGGCGTCCCTCTATGATGAACTAAGGCTTGGGCGGCTCAAAGGGGTGACTACCCTTCGAGCGAGGGGAAAAGAGACTGGTGGGTCAGTGGGGGTATACCGCCGGCTTCAAAGGGGTGGGGAGAGTTTAAAAACACTTCCTCAACTCAGCGGAAGGACCGAAGGGGGGTGGTTGCCAGGAGGAAAACTCGCACAGGAAGGAAACAGAAACTTTTACACCATGAGCGTTGCACAAAAAGTCCGTGTCTTAAAAAAGGGCCAGACAACCAGAAAAAAACCCGTTCCCATAAGAAACAGGACAAAAGGGGAATAGTCGAAGGTTTGAGGAACTTCAAAAATCTTCGGACCGGCATGTCCGACCTCAGGGGGGGGGAAAAGGGGATTCGAGAACATGGGGGGAACCAAAGAAAAAAAAAGGTCGAACAAGAAGAGGGGTGAGAAAAAAAAAAAAAAAAGGCCATTGAACTCAACAGTAAAGAAAAAGACAAAAACTGGACAATAAAAACCCTTCCCCATGGGGGGACATCTAAAAAAGGAAAACGATACCTGCTGGGAAACAAACTGAAGCCAGGGGGTTCTCAAAGAAAAAAAAAGAGGGAAACCATACATGGAGAAAAAAAAAAAAGGCACGTAAATCCCTTACGGGGGACTTAACGGCACACTAGACAGAAAAAAACCGGGGAAAAAAGTATGGAAAGTGAGGGGAAAAAACGATGTGGGCGCAGAAGTGAAAAATACTGGCAGGGCAGGACAGAACGCACGCACAAAAGTTAAAGGGCCTCCTCAAGGAAGCATGTGGACCCCTGGAAGGGACAGGGAAAAAAAGGGTACTTAAAACAAGAGGCCCTCCATGAGTTTCCTTGTCACAAAACTGACAAACCAAAGGTTCAAATTGGGGAAGGACGGTTGTGAACCTTCAAGCGCAAAATCAAGGGGAACCAACTGGGGGAAGAAAAAGGCCCTGCCATCAAGGGCTAAAGGAGAAAATGATCAAAACACCAAACACACTGGAGGACGGAAAAAAAACAAGGTTTACACGGTCAGGAGAAAAGAACGGCCGCGAAGGTTCACAAGGGCTGGGGGGGCACTAAGTTTGGAAAAATATACGCCGATGAACTAACTTACTGGGGAAAAACTCCAGGCCAAGAGTCAACCGATAGGGGGGGGAGGAAGGCAGGGGAAGGGCCCCAGAGAAATCAAAGGGGACCGACATCGATAATGGAAGGACCCTTCAAAAAAAAAAAAAAAAAGTCGGGGACCGTCGTTGGGATCAAAAAAAGATTGGGTCTTCAAGGGGAAGTAAATAGCCCCGGGAAAGTAAACCCACATAAAAGAAAACCAAACAAGGTGGGGTTTAAAAGGAAGCTTCCAGAAAAATTAATTTCCGAAGAAAGGGATCTCAGGAGAAACAAAAAACAAACAGGTAGTGCTGAAAAGATAGCCGTGGAGGAGCCATCCCCTGAGGGTGAGAGGAAGAAAAAACTCAAACCACCTGGACCTGAGGAAGTGGGTTTGGGGTTATTCCCGGTATGTGAACAAACTAACTCGTGTAATGGCGCGGGAGCAGTCCTGCAAGGAAGCGAGGGGGTCGGCTCACGTGTAATAATTCAAGAACAAAGCCAAGAATTACTCGGATCACAATTGACGGGGTAGCTTGCAAGACTTTCGCCCTTAGGAAAAGGTTGCCCATCAGGAAGGGGCCACAGGCGACCTGACTCAGTCAGCAGGGAAAGTCAAGGATGGGGGGTCCAAGTCCAGACGGGTGAACCTGTCTTCCCTCAGACCTTTGGGTTGGGTCTGGCGCTTGCTTTTGAACGTGGGCCATTCAAAAGGGAAAACGGAAAAACGTGAGAGCCGCGGTTAAATGTCAACATAATTGCCAAGTGGGGCACCAAGGTGTTAGCCCAGTTGAACGGGTCGATCCCTGCGCCATCGTATAAAAATGGCGGGAAAAAAGGGTACATTGGGGGTAAAAAAAAAGGATCTTGTGGGACGCGAGCACCTTGAGAGCTCGCCGGGCTCGTCCCTGGGCCAGGAGGGAAAGGTTTTCTTGCCCCTCGGGGGAGAAAAAAAGTTTCGCCCTCACTTGGGCAGGAATCGGCTTTCCACTTTGTGCGGAAAAAAAAAAGGTGCCAATCTACAAAAGACCCATGAACACCAAGTGGTAGGGACCCCCGGTTACCCAGGCGAAACAACAGAAGGGTGAGGAACAGCAAGGAGCGTGAAACGGAAAAATGGCTTACTGGGAGGTTGAATTGGCCGGGCTGGATTAGGTCATTTGCGTCAACCGGCAGGACGGAAAAAAAAAGCCAGTGTGATGGGGAAAAAAACAATGTAACGAAGATAGCATGTTTACAACCGAGAGGCCCCCAGGGAGAAAGCTGGGCCGATCAAGTACCTTACACGTATCTGGCAAGAAAGGGGGGGAGAGTAGGTGCGGAAAAAAACTGAGGGGCCCCCGAACCAAGACATTGTGAAAAGGTCGTGGTGACCTCTGCTCTCCCAAGCGACACCCCACACCACCCAGGCGGACATCAACAAAAGGGGTAGGCTAAGTTGTTGGGTGGGAAAAAAAGAAGACAACAAACCACCAACCCATTCCCGATCAGGAAGGGGGATCACCAAAAAGTGACTTCTCCCCTTTAAAAAATGACAGAAAGCGAAGGCGACGGTCCAGATGGAGACTCAAAACCGCCGGGGGGGACCGGGAGGCGTATTGGGAACGCAAAAAAAAAAGGGTGAAAAGGTCTGCGGGGGAAAAACTTCTGGGGGGGGGTTTCAAACATGGGTGGCGAAGTAAAGGGAATTTGGGGACACCACGGCTATGTCATACCAGGGGAGGAGGAAAGAATTCCTGGGAAAATGTGTCGCAAACAACACGGATGAAATGCTAAAAAGGTCCCGCTAACCGCAAAGACATGTTTTCCGAAAGACAGGTGGGAAGGGGACCACCTTTATGAAAACAAGTCATGCAAATGAGGCCCCTAATATGTTATTTCATTTCCGTGGTAAAGAAAAGAAGCAGGTGGGGGAGGCGGTGGTGATACAGGGCAGAATCGTGCATGGTGGACTTGGTCTAGAACCGCGGCTTACCAAAAAAACTCGGAGTTGGCTGGAATTGCACAAAAATCACCAAAAAAAACCCTTTGTTGAAAGGCAGACCAAAAACCAAAGGCCAGCAAAGACGGTGCACCCTCCCCGGGGGGGGGTCCCTGCGTTGGAAACAGTGTCCGCAAGACGTAGGCAGGGGAACGTAAAAACAGTACTAAAAGGAACCCAACACAGTGTTTCCGAAAAACAAAGGTCGCTTCCAAGAATACATTTTAGCAGAACCCTTCGATGGCCTAAAAATCCACCACACGGGAAGGGGGGGAAGAGTGCTGGGGAATGTTTGACGGTGCATGTACACAATCCAGGGGGTTTGGGGGGGATCAGGGACTTCGCCGTTGGAAACCTGCAAATAATTCAAAACCCAAGACAGAAACTCACAAACTAAAAAAAAGACATACAACTTCGACTAAATGGGACACGCTCTGGGGGGAGAAGGGGGGGTCCATAATCACAGCCAGGGAGGAAGTTAGACCACATGGACACTAATTCCATCACTTGATCGTTGCAACTCCATTCCCAAAAAGGAAAAAAAAAAGAAATTTGGGGGGGGGATGACCCGCGGTTCAACGAAAGTCAGGAATCCGCCCGGATTCTGACACCAAGAGTTGGGCGATCTGTGGAGTTTCTTTATGCATGTAGAACTGCGGGCGCTTGGGAGAATCCCGAACGTTTGAGGTGTCCAGGTTTTGCGGATGGGAAGACGACAGGAAAGGGGGGAGGCCGGCCTGACCAAGGGCAAGTTCCCCTGGTAAAAATACTCTTGGCAGAAAAAGGGGGGGGGAACGGGGTTTGCTCTTCCAGAAATGGGGGAAAGAAAAGATGACCGACGATGGAAACCCCTTGCTTTGTTTGCGGGAGAAGGACCAAGGAAAAAGGGGGGTAAAAAAAACCCATAAGACCAATCGAGGGCCGAATAAGGTTACGAGCAGCAATGATCTCCTGGCAAGGAAACAACACCAAAAAACCAACGTCAATATTAAGGAAAACCGGGAAAAATCCAGTCGGAGACGACCAAACTTCTTCGGGACACTGCACGATTTGAAAAGGGGGGGTCTTAATCCCGTCAAGGATAACGCCCAACCTGCCAGGGGGGGGTCACACCCAAAGCCTGACGGACGGGCACGGGGTCGGGGGGGAAAGGAGAAAAAAGGCAAAGGGACTCACGCACAGACACGTCTAACAGGACGTCCTGGTGGGAACCTAGAGAAAAGCCTAAGGGGAAAAAGCTGGGGGCCTCCGCAACCTGACACCCGCAAAAGGGAGAGGACAAATCAAACATCTTAAGCCAGTTGGTGACTGAGAAAAAAGAACACAACAACAGGCCGACAAAAAAAAAAGAAGAGAAACGAATGGGGAAAAAAAAAGGAGCCCTGGAAGCTGTCATACAAATCAGTTTTATGGGCAAACCTGACTGGAATGCAGGTCAAAGACGGACTTGCAACGGATCACTTTCCTTAGATGACAGGAGACCGGCTCTCAAAAAAAAAAAAGGGTATTGAAACCAATAGGACCCACCGACGTTAGGCCAACCGACGGGGGGGTACCAAGGGGCAGGTGCCGATGAAAATTGGGGTTCTGGATTGAAAGCGTCTTGTGCGAGTACTGGGGGAAGGATAATGTGGGGAAAAAAGAAGGGTGTTGGGGACCCCCCACAAAAAAAACCCCCCCCTCAAGAAGCAGAAAAACCTGCTTTTTGAAAACTCTAACAGATGCCCCAAAAACAAGGGAAAAAACACCGTAGTTGGTATTCCAAAATCAGTCTGTCTGCCAAAAAACAATGATCTGAACATCGGGGGTCACCATGGATGTAGGAAAAATGGTTCCCTGGTGGGACGGGGGGCGAGGGTTAGGGGAACGACCCCTCCATACGATATCAACGAAACTTGCCTTTTAAAAAAAGGGAGGTTCAAACTGAGGGGACTTTCAAGGGATGCAGGACTTCAAATGGGTAGAAGTTGGGAAAAGGAACGGCCCATACCGGACGAGTTTTGTCTCCTCGTGGGAAAAATGGAGACAATGTTAACAAATGAACAGAAAAAGATGCCCGGGACCGTAACGGACCCAGGACCCCCACCTCGGGGGGGAGGGAAAAACCAAAAAGAAAACTTGACCAGGACCGCTTACATGAGGGGTTCCGGGAGAATGTAAGAATGAAGTTTAGGGACATGTGGGACAGGAAAGGCATGGGATGAAAAGGCCTTTTCGGTGAAAAGCCGGAGTTGCACTGGCCCTGTTCATCAACGGGTTGGACGAAAAAAACTACTTGGCCCGTGCAGGGGAAGAAACGACCTCCACTTGACATAGACAGTGGAAAACCATAAAGGGGGGCCATTACGAACACAGGTTTTGGGGGAAAAAAAAGTGTTATGAAGTCTCAAGCCCTGAAACGTGGAACACAAAAAACTTTGTTTGGCAAAAATCCCATTCTATCCGAAGACGGACGGGGGAGGGGGGGGACTCCCATACCAAAGCCTAAATATGATGACTGGCCCAGGGAGAATCCTTGGGGGGAGGGGATCGCCAGGAACTTAATGGTTGTTGGAAAGTCAAAACAACCAGAGCCCCGCTCAGGCGAGGGGTCAGACATTGTTTGGGTAGCGGGGGGACGGAATCGGGTCAGAAGGAAAAAAAGGGGGACCGTTATAAAAAATGAGAGTGTCCACAATTTCAGTGGACGGGGAAAAAAGCCCGCCGCCACAACAACCGTTTCAAATGTCCACAGAAAAATAAACGCCGGTACATCCGTGCCCTTCCCACACAGATTAGGAAGGGGATGTCAAAAACGGAAAGGGAATTGGGAAAAAAAAATTTATGAGAGGGGGGGGGTAAAAGTTTGTTACAACTCTATTGTCCTCAACTATCCAGGGTATTATCGCTGAAAGGACAAAGGAACAAGGAAAGGGAACAACCAAAAACCATGCAACCAAAAAAGGGCAAACCCCACAGTGATTCTAAGAAACACGAATAAGGTTTGTCCCCTAAACCCTCTGCCACCGGGAGTGGAAAAAGACGGGGAAAAAAAAGCTTGCGAAACGAGGGTACGGGACGGCCTTTGTCAACCAGGGAAAAGTACGCAACGGACGCCCGAGCAACAAATTAGGAGGGGGAAGTGTCGCCCGGGGGGGAAAATAAGGAAAAGTGGCAAGGTCTTCCGGGGCCTCGAGAAGGTTGCCTCGGGAAGAACAAAGAAAGCAGGTGGCCCAATGGTGAAAATTTTCCAATTGGCGAGGGCAAATGCGGCGGGGATTAGAAAATTCTTAAAACCTGGCCCTAAAAAAGGTCACTTTAGGCCGCAACTGGGGGACCCTCCACTCAGGACTAAAACCGGTAAAACCGAACTGGAGAGGCCAGGTGGCCATGAAAAAGGCGGAAGCTACAAGAAGGGAAAGCAAACCCACGGAGTAGTAAAAGGTGGGGTCATAAAAGAGACGACCGGACGCGAAAAGTGGAAAGACCTGGAAAAAAAAAAACTGTAGCATGAAAAAAAAGGGGGGACGACTCGAGGGAAAAAAGCGGTGGAACGCCACTTAACTAAGAAACTTCACCTGGCAATTGGAAATAGAGAAAGGGAGGGGACATTGCTCTAAAAGTATTCCGGAACGCTCAGTGGAAAGGCTTCTCCGTCTAAGATTTGAAAGAGTCTTTAAAGTTATTACAAATCCGGGTAAAATACAAAACCAAAAACATAAAAACCGGGTGGTTGAGACAGAAAAGCCAACTAGAAGATTAAAGGGGAAAGCACGGTTCTCTCAAAAAAAAAACCTTAGGGATAAAGAGGATGTCCTTGCTTTCGGGGGGAAAAAAGACTTAGCGGACTGCTCAAAACAACCACATTGGACGCTGACAGGTGGTTTGGGGTTAAGTTTACAAGGATTTTTTTTACTTCCCCGAAGGATTTAGAGCAGGCAAGGGGCCCCTGCCAGAGAGCTGGGTAGGAATAGTCTTTGAAAAAAACAGTCCCAGCCAACGCCCTGTAGACTAGTCCCTGTGACAGGTGAATGTTTCCTGTCCTTTCCCGGGTAGTAAAGGTACAGCGTCCCGTAGTCCCACTAAAACTGCCTCCGGGGACAGACAGGAAACTGAGGTCGCGGAGGTCTCCGGGGAATGGATGCCGACGGGGGGGAGAAGGAGGACTTCTGCCTTTATTAATGGGGGGGGGCAGGAACCAAGTTCGGAACCGGGAGCAAATGGGGTAAAGCAAGGAAAAGTGCAACCGAAAGGGAAAAAGAGAATAAGAAAAGTCAGACCAAAATTGGGGGAAGGCCATTACAAGGGGGGGACCCTCTGAATATGGACAAAAAAAGAAACTTGGAAGCGGAGGATTCGTAAGGGAAGACCTTCACAAGAAAGGACAGAACACCTCGGTGCGAAAAAACCATCAACCCACCGCAAAAAGGTTTGTTAAAAAAATAGGTCCGTCCTTCCCCCTGGGACAAGTACAGGTCCCAGGAAGAGGCTAAGCCCAGTTTTTCGAAAAAACCAACTGGGACTCCATTTCAAGACGGGAAAATGAGGAAGGGTAGCAAGGAGCAAGGAGAAATTGATGAAAGGGGGTGTGGTGTGCAGTGGACGGGGATTGAAGGTCAGGGGAAACCCTTGCAAATGAGAAAGACAAGGAGGAAATGGTTAGATAGTGTCATGGTCCAAAAAAGAAGGGACAATTGGTAAAAAGGAGAGAAAATCCAAAACAAAAAAGACTGAAAAAGAGCGGGCGACCGGCGGGGTTGAAGCTCGAATTGGGCCTGGAGGAAGCTGGTAAACACGAAACGGTTTTTTTGACCGAAACCGAATGGGGAAAAGGCGTTTTCCTCGCAAAACGGGCACCACCATGTGACAATCAAACTGAGGAAGGCGAAGGTGTGAAGGTCCCAAAAATGCCCGGCCAGATCCTTGAAAAGAACTTCGCCCCAAGGGCAAAGAAATCGATGCGACGGGCCTCCATGAAGGAATGGACAGGCCCCGGAGGGACAGCTAACTTGAAAAGCCCACAGTGGGGGGGCGGCTGAGAGTGGGCCAGGGGAGGGGGGGGGGGGTCATTAAACGTAAGGGTAAAACGGGAGGGGGGGCCCACAGGAAATGTCAGGGGAAGGTGGGAGGGCAAGTCCCCAGCCTGTAAAAAGGAAAAGTTTGCATACAACGGCTGAAAAAAAAAGTTCACCCAAGACGTAACCCACGGGGGGGTCTCAAGAAAAAATGTCCTTGACACCGGCCCTTGGGAAAACATCATGTAGAGTAATTTCAGCCCGCTGTAGCGGTATGCAGTTTAACTCTTTGGGAAACCCCCACGAGGCAGGGGCAGGAAAAAAACGGTAAAGCAGGGCAGAAAATGTCAAGGGGGAACTTGTGGGGGGATCGACAAGCCGGAGTGAAAAAAAAAAACAAACTCTTCTGGGGCAACGGGACCATCAAGCCTCCACTGGACAGACGCCCCTCTCACTGTGAGGGAAAAAAAGGTGGGTTAAAAAGGGACCCGTGCCCCTTCCCTCAGGTAGGGAACGTGGAAAGGTCCCGAAAGAAGCCAACGCAACACCTAAGCGTGTGTCCCCTCAACAGCAAAAAAACTGGACTTTAAAAAAGAAACATTGGGAGAAGCAAGGGCGATGTGGGAAGGAAGAACACATCACTTGGTGGGAAACGGAAAGGGCTTGCAAATGGGCGAGTGTGGCTGTTCCCACCCCTTGGGGCCCGATGCTGGCCGAAAAAAAAAAAGTAGGTCACAACTTGCCCGGGGAGAAAAAAAAAGACCATCAAAAACCACAGAAGGGCCAATAAAAACTCGCCCTCACCTAAAATTGTGAAGTCTCCGGGGTAACGGAATGGGAAAATACAGAGAAGCGGTAAGAAACCTGGTGACTCCCCGGTGGAAAGATACCGCACTGAAGGGGAGCTGTGGGGAACCCACATAAAGCGAAAAAAAAAAAAAAAACAAAGCCAAACGAAGTTGATGCGTCCAGCCGAGGGGAAGAGGGCCATGAGTCTTCTTGATTCTAGGGGGGAAGGACCCTGAGCATGTCAAGAAAGGGAAACCGGGACTGGGCGCAAAGAAACACAGGTGAGGTTTTTTTGTTTTTTTTTGTTGGTCAAACAGGTGGGAATTATGCAGCCCTAAGAAGGGGGGACGGGAACGGCTCGACCAATTTTCAAGGGACACTTGGTATACTGAAAAAAAAGGCGTGTGAAAGGAGTGTTCGCGGCCTACAAACAGTGACAGAAGGAAGGGGCCTAAGGAAAAAACCAATCAGGGGGAGGGGAGCCGGGGGGACCCGTAGCACCCAGAGCCAAAGAGGCACGAGTTGGTCGAGCCGCAGTCGCTACTAACAACAAGGAGGTAGTAAGGAATCCATGAAAAAAAGAAACACTTTTATTCACACGCAGGAGGGGGGGAGAAATTTTGAAAGAACAGGTACAGAGGGCAGGAAACGACCCCTGGGGAAAAAGGTTCGTTGGGGTGAACCCACCATCCCAGGGTCCTAAAACAAATCTGCGTTGGCATCAGGGGGGAAGGAGGGAAGTAGACCAAAAAAAGGATAAAACCGTACTACCAGGGGTGACAGGACAATGGGGGGTCCTGGGGGAGGAAGGGAGCCACCGAAGTACTGAGGAAAACGCAAAAAAAGAACCGCAAAGGGTCGCATTGCATCACCCATGAGCAACAGGGAAAGGGGGGGTCATAAAAAAGAACTCCATTGAACATAAACGCCGAGCAATGAAATAAACAAAAAATTCATAATCTTAGCCCAACGGGTCATCAAATAGGCGGTTTATTTTGGGGGGGCAACTGGGTGAAAGAAATGCAGGGCCACTGACCGCACTGAGGCTGGGAGTCCAACAGGTATAATCAGTTAAGCTGTTCTCACCTGTAATGGAAAGAGGACGAAAAAGGACCTTTCCAAATGGACGGGGAAACGGAGAAATGTGTCCGTTTTGACAAAGCGTCTGTCACGATGTCTGTGGTAAAGCTATGTGGCTTGTGACATAAGGCACTCAGGGCAAGCAGACAACCAGTGCTTTAAAAAGCAAAAAAATAGAAATAAACATAATAGGGGGAACCCACGGCCCTGAGGGGGGAATTCGGCAAAAAAGAAAAAAAAAAAAAGGATCACGGGGGAATATGAAAAGAGATTGTCAGGCATGGAGACACAACAACTTGGTTTATTTTTGGGGGCACAGGGAGGAAGGTCTTGAAACGCAACCTACCCGAGGCCAACATCCACCGGGGACAAACTGGGAAAAACAACAACCGGGCGGCGGTTCACCGGCGTTTCTTGACTGTTTCTGGGGAGTTCAAAAGGGATCGGGGGGGAAACCGGCAAAAAAAAATAAGGGGTGTGTGAACAAATGCAATTCGATAACCAGTCAAAATGAAAAGCACTTAACGACTACACGAGTACTCACCTTCTCAGGGAGGGGAAGGGGGGACCACGAGAACCATGACGAACAAGCATACAATCTTAATCCAACTTGAACCGAACTCAAAGGTAATGGATTTTTCAATGGAAGGGGGTCAATTGACTTTCCTTTTACCGGGGTAAGAACAGCTGGAGGGGGGGGTTTTGCCAAGGTCTTTTTCATCCACTGGTTGGGGGGGCGCAAAAAAAGGTTGTACACAGACATATGCCTACTCACAAGGCTCATAGAGGGGGAACCAAAAAAAGGTACCTTGGCACCCACAGTGGGAAAAAAAAGAAAAGGTTGATACCTCGGGAGAAAATCAAAATCAACTCAAGGGACCACTTTTTGGGGGGGATCCGTCGGAGAGGGTAAAATCAAAAAAACGGCCGGGCGGCCTAAGACCTTCGCCTCGATCACCTGAGGAAAAGGGCGAATTCAAAAGGGGGGAAGATAAACGGCGAGAAAAAGGGGTTAGGATGTTTAAAAAAAAAAAACCTCGCCCCTAGAAGAGGAGTCGCAATAGGGGGTTGAGACGGGAACGAGAGGGAGGAAACCGAACCGTTTGGGGGGACTACCAAACATGAAAATGCGGGGGTAAAGCCACAACAGTCCATGCGGAACAGCTTTCCCGAAGAACAAGGGCGCAACCAGAGAAAAAAAGAATTCAGTCAAGGGACCAGTCACAAAAAGCCAGCCCCGTCGCCGGGGGAGGTCAAGAATCGTATTTAAGGCCTTCCAGAAGGGAAAACAACCTCACTATGTCACTCAAAACAGGGCAGCTGAGGAGGAAGCTCAAAAAATGACAGGAAAAAAAGGGACCCCTCACCAGTCCAAGGAAAAAAAGCCCACAGTGATCAAGGACGACGAACAAGACCTGGGTCGGAACTACCCCCATCCCTGCACGGGTCAGCGGGGGAAAAAAAAGACTGAGGGAAAAAAAGGGGGCGAAAACTGGGCTGTTTGGCCGACCTGGCACAGCCAGGAGTTGTCGACAACGGTAAAATAAACAAAAATCAACCCCAAAGTGAGGCGGGGAAGTTCAGGCCACCCGGAAAAAGAAAAGATAAGGGGGGGGGGGGGGGGAACTATTGCAGAAAAAAAAAAATGGGGGGACTGCTCTAAAAGGGGGATCATCACAGAGCATGTAAATGGGAAAAAAAAGGATATTGGCTACTTCTTCGTCGGACTCAGAAAGTCCCCAAAGGCCTGAAAATTGGGGGGAAAAAAAGGGTCCCAGTTGGTGAAATTCCAAGAGAAGCCGTTCCAAATGGAGCATTCGGTGACAATACAAAGGGAGAGAGCCAATAACAGAGCGGGACAAAGAACCGTCATTAAAAAAGGGACAAAAAGTCCGCCGAATTCAAGGCGGAAAAGAAGCACAAAGTTGACTACTCGAAATGAAAGACACGCTGTAAGAAAAAAAAAAAGCTTCAACCGTCAATAACTCTGGGGGGGGGGCAGTGGTGAGGAAAAATGGCTTCACTAAAAAACAGCCGAGAAATACCCGCTGCTCATAAGGCAAGGGGACTAACACCAGCGCCTCAATTGCCACAGGTCTTTTCCGGGGGGGGGAAGGTAAAGGACCAAGTGAATACGACAACAACCTGAAAACCTATCTGGGTGGGGTGAGCAGGGAGTACACAGAAAGGGAATGGAACCACACGG
>Ga0179593_1350496_pt1 | contig 25767 bp, 27 predicted proteins | sample CZODoug2_1_08_16_FD_185931 | JGI IMG/M metagenome (GOLD analysis project Ga0179593, IMG submission 185931) | Vadose zone soil fungal communities from Angelo Coast Range Reserve, California, USA - CZODoug2_1_08_16fungal (PacBio error correction) | ecosystem: Environmental > Terrestrial > Soil >...
TGCCGCAGATTAGAAGACCGGAATGCCAAACCCAGGTTGGGGGTACTCTCTGCGAATTCGTAGAAGCCGGAGGTGAAAAGTGAATCAAACTTCTATTGTCTGCTTAAGAGTCGTCGGGGAACGAGGGCGGGAAAAGGGTGCCCTCCTGAAAAGACTTAGGGGAGGAGATAGTGAGTTTTCATTTACAGAAAGGGGGGCTGAAACTGGAGAAAGAGACTGACGAATAAATGTTGTGAGAAAGATTAAAGTCAGGTTTGAGAAATTTGAGAGACGGAGTCCTGGCGCATTTTCTTCTATCCGGGCGACGGCAGGGGGAAAGGTGCGGACAAGGAAGGGGGGCGATTTTCTTGAGAGTTCGGAGAAGATAGAAGCATTTCTACCAAAAAGGGGGCTGGGAATCTCTCTACAACAAAAATAAGAAATAGAAGAATCAGAAACATAATTTCTGGGGGGGAAACGACTTTAGAGTAGTTACTGAAAAGACCGCAATCGAGATCAGCAAGAACTGAACATCGCCGGCTTTCCGGGATCAAAAATCCAAACTCTTGACCTCCCCCACGGCCGCACTCGCCAAGGGAGAAAAAGCATAAGAGCAGACGGGGAGGCATCAACCTTCATCTCTCGTGGAGCAGGTAAGACACCTGAACGGAGCCTTAAGACACGCGAACCTACAAATGACCTGAAGAACGATGGGCCTTCTTTTCCTCCCCACGGGGAGACCGACAGGCGTTAAAAACGGGATCTTGAATCAAGAAAATCGAAGGTGAAGGGGACCCTAGGGGATGAAGGGAAAAGTTCTCTAGCACCAAAACTCAGGGGTGAAGTCCGAGCTATCGTGGCCCTTCGAATCGCCTAGTCTGCTCAAAAAGAAAAAAGGTCATCTCACAACTTAGTGAATCTTAGCTCTATAAAAGCCAGCTGAATCTCCGCGATTCAATGAAAGTGGATCTTTAAATAAGGGGGGGGGGGCAAGGACTGGTTTCAGATCTCACTAGGGCGGATCGAACGCGAGGGCAAATGGGAGGATACTTTTTTGAAATCTCTGAGTCATTTGTTCGCCGACGCGCGGCACAATGTGTGGGTGGACGCAACTTGTGAAAGGAAAACATTGCTGGGGCTACTACGAAAAGCGCAAGAGGGTAGTCAGATCAGAAACAACGTTGAAAAAGTTTTGAAAACTTTTTGGAGGGTCGACACGGCAATCAGCGCCGGGGGGGTGGTGTCCCTGAGATGGAAAATAAAATCTGAGATGGCTCTCGCGAAAGTCCAACCTGGGATGGAAAGACGTTTTGAAGCAGAGCGTTAAACATATGGTTGTTCGACGGAGGGGCGCAAATGGGTTTTGGGGGAAGACACCCAAGGGGGACGGGGAGTAAGAATTGGGTTGACAAATAAGGGGCTTATCAGTCGGTATTTCCGTAATGCCCAAAAGCGAAACTGAAATGGATTGTATTGGATTCTTGGGAGGGACTCGGGAAAGGGACGTTGGCACAGAAGATGGGAGTTCGAATTGCGGCGGGGGCTTGAACCTGAGGGGAAACCAAAGGCTGATGGGGAAGGCCTTTTTTGGTGGGGGGCTGTTGAGAGGATTAAGGGGGGACGAAAGGATAACACGTTCAGGGAATTGGACAAGTTGTGGGTGTCAAGAATGTCTCAGGCTAAACAATGACGGCCGACAATCGGAAGCGCGTTTCAAAGCTGGCAATTGCAGAAAGGGGACAGGACAGGACGAAAGGCGCAGTGTTCGACTTGCTCGGACACGCGACGTCGCGTTTGAAACTTCTGGGAGTTGGGGGGGAAACTTTGTCGTCTAGGAGGAAACTTCTCGTACCGGCAAAAGACAGGGTGCGGCAAATTGCAAAAGATTCCCACTCCAAAAGTCGAAGATGGGGGAAACAAGTGAAAAATTATTGCTGCTCCTGAAAGGGTTGATAAGGTCACCTGGAAGCCGATAGTTGGTACACTCTCCTACGAAGTGGAAAGAAAGAAGAGGTGCCAACAACACAGGGAGCGCTACAGGACGATAAGAATAGTACAGGGGGAGGGGGGTCTTCCGCGAAGATCGCGCTTGGACCAGGAAAACAACAACTGTGACGCGCCACGCTCTCCTATCTGTTTAAAGGACGTGAGAACAAGATGAGGAATCAATTTGCGCACAACGGAAGGAGATAGACTGGTGTAAAAGAACATTCACATAAAAAGCCGGGTAATGGTCTCTGCGGACTACTCTGTGGATTGCACAACACTGGCACCGATCGGTGCGAAAACGCCGTACAAGTTTCCAAAACAATAGAGAAAGATCCATCTGATAAAGCGCCAACCCAACCAATTCAGGGGAAGGGGTTAGTGGAACGGAGGGGCTCGGTAGAGAGCTATCGACAAAGATCCGGAAGGGCGCGACACAAAAAATAAAAAGTCCGCGTTGCCCTGAACTAAAGAAAACAGTCGTAAACGAGTCAAACAAATCATTGGGAGAAAAAGAATCTACGACGAAGGTAACAGAAGGGAACCGGGGACGAAATAAAAAGATTGCTTAATTACGCCGGCTGCAAAACCAATCTTGCGCGGGAGCTAAAGCGGGCTGGACAGAGAGCAGAGGATCCTTTTCCTTACCGCCAACAAGGGAACCAAGTCGCAAATTCACGACCGCCAGGATGACGCTGGCAATGCCCAAACCCACAAAAAATAGTTCAATCTAAACATCAGACCCAACTAAAATACAGCCTGCTACTTGGGTAATCTTGGAGGGTCGGAAGGAGAGCGTCAACGATTAAAATAAAGGATAAGGGCCATACCCAGATGACGTCCCCATTCAAGAAGAATGAATGGAAGTTTGGGCCGGAGGGTAGAGGCTCCTGCGGAATGTTTTTAAAACAAGGCCAGCGGAAGGACGTCGGACGACAGTCGCCTTCGTGGGTGTGCACTTAGGGGGGGCGTCAATGCCCAAGGCTCCGCTTCTCAAACATTCGTGATCCGTTCGGGATCCTCCAATAGGCGTCCGCGCCGGAAATCCAGCAAGTCGGCGTTTATGAATCTTCTCAAAGAAAATTGCTTAGGAGCTATCACCTGAGGGTGAGGACACCTGAGGGGGTGGACAATCGGGAGCATCGAGAGTGAGAAAAAGGGGCAACTACGTGGTCCTTTTTGGTTCGAGGCAATCTGCGCAGGGATAGATCGGCACACCAACTCATCCGCATTGGAAACCTAATAAAGCGCGAGCGGGTTCTTTGGCGCTTGAAATAGGCGCTTAGAGAAGGGGGAGGGGAGGAAAGACAGGGAATCGCAATGGGGAACAGTGAAATCCACCAAAAGAGCAGTCCGACGAACCATACTTCGTGAAGGACAAAATAGCAGATTACGTTGACGGGGCAAAGGGAGGAAAGAGAGGGGGGGTGGCTCACTTAACGATGAAGAAAAGAAGAAGCTAAGGGAGAAGATTGGCTTCAAATTTGGGGAGTTTGGGCCAAGAAAGCGCGATATCGAAGACGAAAGGGGAGATTCATCGAGATGCTCTGCTCCACCTGGGGTGGGTGGGAAAGAGAGTAGGTAGAAACACATTTGTAGCTTCTGGAAAAGGAGAGGATTCTGGTTACGTCAGAGAAGACGCGAAGCTCCGAATTTTCGCGGCGCAGAGGAGGAATGCTGCGGGAATTCAAGGGTGAGGACAGACCTTGGAGGAGGGAGAAAAAAGGTTTCCTCCGATCGAAAGAACCAAAAAAATAAGAAAGTGATCAGCGGCTCAAACTCGTGGGGAATAGAAAACAGGCGAAAAAAAGGGCGGAGCTGGGGGTTTCATCCGGTGCCAAAAACTAGGGAAGAGGGTCGCAGAAGGGCCTTCTACCGTAGATGGGGTGAAAAAAAAGGCGACAAAAAATACTTCACCCTGGGGGGGGCGGACACATATAGGGAACAGAACACTGAAAGTGGACCAAACCTGAAGAAAAAAAAGCAGTAGGCCAAGGGGGAAGAACGTTTTCAGCAACGAGAAAAGGGAGAAGCGAATCCTCTTGCCAAATTAAGTGCACCAACCGCAATAATAAAGTCGCTGGAGATAGGTTTGGGCCGTCTGAATAAAGAGGGGGCTACTCATATAAATTTAAAAAAGCTAGAAAATGAAATTGAAGCAGGTATAAGACCAGAATCGCTCGGGACCTATATTAAAAATCATGTCAACTAACTGACGCAACGCGGAGGTGTAAACGGGGACGTAAAAAAAAGGCGGAAAGCGAGGGGGGTAAATCAATCATCATTCAGCAAAGAGCAGGCGAAATAAAAGAAAAAATAACAACGCGTGACCTCGATCGCTGGCAAGAGCGAACGTAGAAAAGCAAAGTTTAAACGGAAAGAGGTCGACCACAGTTTCCGACCGCAAAACACATATTCCGAGAGTAAAAAGTTCAAAAAAAGTAAATTGAAAAACGGTGAGCCGTTAACCTAGGAGGATAGTGCTCGAAAAAAAGAGGGGGCTTGCAAATGGAGTGAGCAAGGGGAGTGACCATTGTAGGAAGGGATTCGAAGGGCTTTAATCTCGAAGGGACTCCCTAAGTAACTCAGTGAGATCTGGCATGGTTGAGGTTGGGACAAGGAATCTTGGAGGGGAAGATCAACCGAATAAAAGAAGGAAACCAGAAGGTTTGGGTTGATAAGCACTTCTGCATGCATCTGGAGGGTACACGGGGATCTAAAATGGTCGCTGAAGAGGGCGTTAACTGAGGATGAGGTGGAGGTCAAACAAGCTGTTGCGGAGGGTCAGGGGAGAGTTCAATCTGGTTTAAGTGAGAAAAGCTCGTGATAAAAAATGGAGCCACTCAGGGAAGATGACTAGGGGGAGAGGTCTAGGAGGTAAGGGGGTGGGGCAGAATTGGAGTGCGGCATAGGGGGGAGCCGCGGGGTGGGCGTCGTAGTCGAGGAACGGCGCTTTTCCGCGGGGGAAAATCGCGAGATGCGCGGGTCTTTCAGTCATCTCCAAAGAAACTGACCCCCAAGAAAGGTGGGCGGTGCTGAGGAGTACGACTAGTGTGTCCCAAAGTTCTCGATGGTGGAGGAAAGAATACAAAACACCTAGCGTTGGTGTGTGTGTTGTGTGAGACATCTGGTTGGAATGAGAAAAATACAAACACCTTACACAACCTCTCTCACCGCGTGACAGCAACTCGGGGCGAGGGGTGTGTGTCGCCGGTTGTCTTCGTCTAACTGGTGCGGTGGGGGGTGGGTGCGGGCCCACTGCGGAGGGACTGCCCGTGCGCCGTGCAACTGTGGGAGCTCTTGATGTGGGCGAGAAGTGTCAACATTCGACGCGTAATGGGTCCATGTGGGTGGGTGGCGGAGTGTCGGTGTGGTGACACGACACGCCAACGCGAGAACTGAAGCCGCTCAGGGTAAAGTGACAAGGACGGCAATCCAAAACAAATCGACGAGGTCCAGCGGCAGCAAGCGCAAGAAGACGAAGACTAAAAACTAAAAACAAGTAGGACAAAAAATTCCGGAACAATCCGAACTCGAAAGAGGGGCAGCAGAAAAAAACAAAACAGGAATCTAGATTAATCTGCTCGCCAACTATCAATAAGCCACGGCAAAAAGAGACTCAAGGACAACTTGCGCGAAGTCCAGCAGGAAAATGTTGAGAAAGGAAAAAAAAAAAAAAAAAAAAAAAAGAAAAAAAAAAAAAAGAACGAAACTAGCCGAATATACGATCCTCAAAAAGCACATGAAGGGAAGAACTTTGAACAAAAAAAAGGACCGCCTCAAATTCAAAAAAGGGGGGTTGACGCCCAGTGCCGGAACGGGAGCTACGTCGACAGCAAAAATAGATCGCAAGGAGACGCTTGGCACAGTTCTGTTATTGCGCCCCGTCCCTAACAGCGGGAAACCCCCCGGCTAGGAAGCTGGAAAACCATGATCAGTTGCTCAAGAGAAGTACCCGCGATTCCCCTGAAAAAAAACGGGTGCGAAAAATGGGGGGGGGGTGGCATCCAAGCGGCAAGATTTTTGGGAAGCGACGGGGAAAGTCAGGTTATGGACTGGGGTTATATGGGAGATGCCCTGCTAGTCCAGCACGAAAAAAGAGAAACCGACGGACAAAACGTGGTTGATGGATTGGTGCGAACGAACTGAAGGGGGGGGGCAACATATTCGAGTAAAAAAGGGACTGGCTGGAAAAAAGTTAAACCAGAAACGCTGGCCTATAACGGCCATGATGGGTTTGAAAAGCTGCGGATGGGGTCCGCCATGGGCAAAGGAAGAGGGCAGTATTGTTGGGAAAATCTCTTGAGCAAGAAAAAAAGGAAACCATTTCAAGCGCGTTTCAGGCCCATGGACATTCAGGGGAGACAGAGAGGACGAGGCTGGTTGAGCCGCTCAAAACAAGAGGGAGGCGCTCTGGAATCAAGTCGGAGGGGATTTTTGGGGATTGATTTTAATTCGCTAGGAGTGAAACAGGTTCGGGGACATATAAAGCAAGGGAAGAGTCCCAAACCAGCATAAGCGAAGGAGGCCAGCAAAAAGGTTTTGAAAAGGATCGGCTACCGTCCATATCTGACGTAAACCCTGAAAGACCGGCTATGGACGCAGAATCAAGACAGGGAATTGGAAGAAAGGGGAGAGAGGCCAAAAAAAAAAAGGGGGATCCTACGGTCGGCGATTTTCGTCCGAAATGGAGCTGCTTTCTGGGGGGCCCAACGGAGAAAAAACTTTGGCTGCTCAAGCTGGGGAAGGGAGGAATGAATAGTCTGAGAAGAGTCGGAAAAAAAATTTCTTGATCCGGGGAGAACGTAATGAACTGGTAAGGCACAGAAACAGGGTCTCGTCGTGCTATTAGAGGGGACAAAACGGTCACCAAATGAGAAACGCAAAAGACCTTGTCCTACCCACTCAGACGAAACGTAGTGCTCCAGCAACCAAAACTTACCACGCTTCGCTTGGACTGTTCCTGCGGTAAGGAGAGGGGGGGGGGGAGAGAACTGATAGAACCCGATCAAGATTTGAAAAAACGCGAACAAAACAAAAAGAAGGGGAGGGAAAACTGCGCCAATCTCGAAGCGAGTTCCACCAAAAAGGTGTCGAAAACTCGCAGGATCTGCTAGTCACAATAGGAGACGATATCAACCCCCGAAGGGACGTAGATTTAAGAAGCAGGGGCTAAATCTTGGAGAAAAGAGGAGAGAAAACCTTCATCCAATGAACGATTCGCTAGTACTATCAAGGGGGGAAGGAAAGGAAGGCAAGTCTCAAAAAAAATACCAACGTCGCCCATCTAAAAGAACTTTAGATGGCCGGGAAAAAACAAGTCCCAGCATTAGCCCAGAACCAAACCCAACTAAACCAGAAAAGAAGCCAAAAAGGATTCGGGGGTCCTTATTAAGGGGGCCTGGACGTTATCTAAAAAGCTCAAAACAACACGGAGGTATGAAAGAGAGGGAGAAAAGGCATAAAGGAAAGAAAAAAAAAAAAAGAAAAAGAATAAATTGGCTGATTTTTAGGTTTTATGGTTAGATGAATACTGGCGGGCATGTTTTGCAATGCAACGAAGGAGCTTAGGGTTAGACAGTGGGGAAAGGGGTGGGTGGGGAAAGAGAAAGGTGTATATGAGGCAGGAAACGCACGGCATCTGTAGGGCTCCAAAGATAATGGGATAAAAAAGAACTAAGAAAGGAGGTGCGTCCTCGCCAGCTCTAGGCTTGGTGTAGATAAGAAATTAAAAATTGAAGGGACATGACTAGCACTGATTTGGGGCTGCGAAAACGCTTTGGTGCGAGCGGATAAAGGGTTGTCTAAAAAGAAGGGTAATTGGGGTGTAAAACGGAAAAAGACAGGAGAGAAGAGTCTCTCACGCAACTGAACATAGAGTTAAACACACGAATAAAGCGAAGTTGTGTTTGGCGCTGGATAATTGGAGCGTGGAGAGAGTGAGGGAGGGAAAGTGGCAACGTCTGGAAGGTCCCCAGAGCAAAAAGAAAGGACAGGGTGGACTTCGCACGATTCAATAATCGTGAAAAATTGGGGAGTCACTAAGGAGGGGGTTCAAAGCTAAGAAGAAGATAGACTGAAAAAGAGGGGCGCTCAAATTGACGGCCATAGCGAACGGGGCCGCGACTAATGGAAGATTAAATAAGGATGAGCTGTCAAGGTGGTGTTGCAGGAGCAAGCCACGGTCCTTGCGGAGCTTGAAGAGCGTCTTCGGTCGGCAAAATAATAAGTAGCAAAAAACTAAATGGCGGTGACGCGGAGGAAAAGAAGGGGCAGGATAGAAGGGTGCCACTTGTGGGGTCGGAATTAAGACACGAAGATCCATCGAAAAAAAAAAAAAACAGCGCAGTTCGCCAAGTTGAAGATAACAAGTCTATACCATCAAACTAATTGTGAAATGATTGACTCTAAAGAAAGCGAGTGCGTGTTGGCGGGGCAAGAATTGTAGACTTCTACAAGTGAACAAAACTTGGCCGCACGTAAAATGTGAAGAAAAGGAACAAATAACTCAGAAAAAAAACATAAAAAAAAAGAAATAATGAAAGATCAGTATGCGCGTTGGTCAGACGTTACAAGCACGGGGCAGCAAAGGATAACGAAAGTTTGGGACAAAATAAGGCCTCGAAAAAAAAAAGAACAGACAGCCATTTCTACAAGTTAGAGCGGTTGTACCAGAATACCGCAGTCATCTAATATTTGCCTCCCCACATCATCGGTGAAACGAGGGGAAAGACAGACCAACAAGCCGAGCAGAGAGAAACCATAGGCAAACAGAGCTGCGAAAAAGTGAACTTGACCGGGGTATGAAATCGCATAGGTGTAGTGAAGCAGCAATAAAGTTCTCACGGCTCGAGGGCAAATTGGCAGAAAAAAATAAGACGCTTTCAAAACTCTTTGGGGCAGGGGCGAATGTTCAGAGGGGAAAACTCTCCAGAGTTTGGAGCGGCCAAGGGGAAGAAAACAATTTTGGAAGCAGAGGCGGCCCCAACAAGACGTGCAGAAAGGGTAAAAGGAAGCGTTAGACCATTCAATTAGACGGGAGAGAGCGCGAGTGGTCAGAAGGGCTGAAAAAAAAGGAGGACGCCAAAGATCCGGGGGGTCCGGAGAAGGGCGACGTTCGCCTTTGCGGAAAGAGAGAGTGGGGCAGCCGGGGGGGCAAATAACATCCGGTGTAGCGGAAGGTGGTGAAATTTAGTCCTTAAGATATAAATAAAATCCGTTTGGGTGCATCAAAAATAAGGGGTGTTGATCGAAGAACTTATCGGATCGATTCACTCACGGGGGAAAAGGGTGTCTCAGTATCTCTTCTAGAGAAAAGGGTTTGAGGGGGACACGGGCTCGTCTTCGTTTGGGGGGGAGAAGGAAAACAGTTTGTTCGTGAGTTCAGGGGGGAACGAGTTCGGATGTGAAGGGAAGAGAGAAGGGCTGGACGGGGACCAAGGAGGAAGGATTACGAAGGGGTAATCGAGGGGGCGCGTCAGGGGGAGAAGTTGGGAGGGTCGGTGCTGAATCGTGGGCAGAGAAAGCGTCTACTGAACGGGTTAAGCTATGGCTGTCTCGATTGCTCTGTTCCAGGGGGGGCGGGGCAAGAGAAGATGTCAGAAAAATGGGGGTCGAAACCCGCCACTAAATTTCGGGAGGGAGCTCAGACAAAAAAACCAAATTTTCGGATAAAAGCAAGATTCAAACAGGAAGGGAGTGGGGATAATGTTAGGTGTCTAGAAACTGAAAAGGGAACAAAATCGCGGCTCATCAAAAGGGGCGAAAGAGCAGGCTCCTCACAATACTCAAAAACACCTACGCAGAAACTATCCAATTTCATCCAACCTTAAGACTGCAAGTCGATGAGATCACCTTGAACTGGGACAGTTTTAGAAAAAAAGGAGAAATAAAGGCAACGACTAACGAAGGCCTGAAAGAAAAAGTGGAAGGCGGGCCGAAAAAAAAGAAGACTCAGCGTTCTAACCTAAATATTAAAAGCGGCAATCCAGAAGACAGTACCGGGGGGAAACGACTGAAGCGTGCTCAGAAACACAAACTCTGGGGTGGGAAGAAGGGGGGAGGAAGAAGAGTAAAAGGAGCATATCGTTTAAGGAATCAACATCACCATTCACTCTCCCTACGGAGGATGCGCAAAAAGAAGAGAGAAAGAGGCGGGGCGCGACTCCAGGAAAAAGGCGCAGGGAAACAGGGTCAGTTCTCTAAAAAAAAAAGACCTACTATGGACGGATCCAAGGCGAGGTGTCCTACGTGGGCCGGACAAGGTGGGGAGGAGCAATGGAGGGCCACAATGGTGACCCATATGGGGGAAGGAACAGTGAGCTAATTTCTACAGAGGGCAAAGAGGAATCTCTACAATGCCAGTGGAACACGGGGAAATATGGGAGAAAAAAAGCGGGCCAGACAGCTGTGCGCAGGAAGGGGCAAAAAAAAACGATGAGGAGAGGACAACTCACTCTATTCCCTGACCGCGGTGAGGGGAAAAAGCTGAGTGAGAAGGGGGGTTGAAATCAGAGTCTCATAAGTGGGGGGGAGTAAGAGACACTGCGTTCCCTTTCAAGTTGATGGAGATTGGGGGGAAATGGGGATCCTGGACGGTTTCCAATGCCAAGGCGAGAAAAAGAAAAACGACCTGGGGAGGGTTATGTTCTTTTGTTAAAGTGGAATAAGGTGGCAAGGAGGTAACGTGCTCCGGGGGAGAATGCATGGGGGAAAAAGGTCGTTGGGCACGCTTTGCAGTAATGGAAGAGGAAAGGGGACCAGGTCTTGGGTTGGGGGGTAGGTGGATACAAGTTATCGGTCAATCAGGAAACACGGGTGAGGAAAGGGGGTTGTACCAGAAATAGAAAGGCGCAAAAGGGAAGGAAACAATCGTCAACCAGAGTTTAAAGGAAGGAACATGACTCGAATCAAAGAAGGAAAGCGCTGGTGGACCTGCCAGAGAAACCAACAGGCGAAGAGAAAAGAGGAGGTAGTGGTGGGTTTGGGGGGGCTTGTCGCTAGGTAACGCCAGTCACCCTCCGACAAGGAAGGGCACCAAGAAGAGGCCCGTCGAAGCAGAAAAGATGGAAGCGCAGTTTCAATGTGTTAGAGAAAGGGACGGGGAGGGAATTACTTAACAAAGAATCGATTGAACGGACCCGCCTAAAGAAAGGAAAACGGGAAGTCAAAAACAGAAAACGACATCATGAAAAGAAAAAAGGAGGGGGCCATTTAGGACGAGGCTATCTCCTTTCGGGAAAAAACAAAATGGGGGTCGCTCCAATGTTTATTATCTTGAGGGAAATCAAAAAGTGACGGGAAAACCACTGATGTAAATTGCCATTAATTGAGGGGGGGGAGTGAGAAGGCACAAAAAACAAGGGGAGGGGGATAGGAACGAAATACGAGGGGGGTTCACTGGACCGATCTGCGCAAAGAATTCCGAGAACTCTCTGAAAGCGAAAATCTTATAAAGAGACAAACTGGAACACGCTTCGCTGGGAAAAGGAAGGGGGGGGGGGAACTGAGACTGAATTCTCCTGGGATCGGGTAAAAACCACTGTTTGACGCAAAAAACAAAAAAAAAGGGGAACCCCTCTTTTCCTGAAAACAGAAGATAAACGATTTAAACGCGTTAAACACAAGAAGGTGCTGCAAACTTCATCCGAGAAGGCATAAGCCAAAAAGGTCCGGACGCATCCGGAGATCAAAAAAGGAAGAGGCATATTCGCCTTATCGGAGCCATCTTAAAACAGGAGGATAACCATAAAAAAGCTGGGGAGGGCTCGGGGGAGGAATTGGAAGACCGAATAGAAAGTCTGCACCAAATAAAACACGCAACAATTCTAAATCCTGATTGACTCGGAAGGGAAAAAAAGGGACCCCCCCGACTAAAATCAGCCCAACTAAAGAAAAAAGGAGGTATCCGTGGTGGAAATTCTTTCAGTTTGAGGGAATGAGAGAGGGACGAGCAACACAAAACAACTGGATGAAAATATATCTATGAGAAGGAAAAGACCAATGAAGCGGACCAACCATTTGCTGGGGGTGTTGTCCTAGGGGGGGAGAGCTCCTGGGCGCATTGGTTTGCACGGACAGCAGGGGAAAAGGGAAGAAAATGGGAGCCTGTGATGGGTGGTCATACTTGAAAGGCGGCAGGCCAAAAATCCCCCTTATACAAATTGGGAGAAGGGTAGGGGGAAAGAACTCTCAAGATTGATCCAAAAAAACTTGGGAACTAAGTCGGAGGGGGGGGGGGAATCGGCGTGAAAGAAAATTTCCTTGTCATTCAGCAAAAAAAAGATGAAGTGTGCGCCACTAGTTGTGTACGTAAAAAGCTGTTGGAAGATAGCGATTGGCGAAGGGGAAACGAGAAGTCCGGGTTGCAAATCAGGCAGAGGGGATAGATAGTCGCGCAAAGTGGAGGTGAAGATCAAAGACGATCTGGGAAGGGAGAGAAAGAGATAAACAAGAGAGAGGGTAGGCCAAGAAAAGGGGAGGACAGAGAGGAAGACAACACCTGACAGTGAAAGTAAACCGCAGAAGACGAGGGATTACCTGCGGCGCTTTTCAGGTGCGTCAATGTCGAAGATCGTGCCAGGATTCTAACACACAGCGTAGCAAAGCGAAAGAAAAAAAGGAGGTCTGGAACGACCAGGAATACGTTGCCAAATTGGATTCAAAAGGGTTTGACGCAAGCAAATAAAGGAAGAAGAAGTGGAGCGAAAAGGTGGGGGCGTGGGGGGGGGGCCAAAAAGAAATAAACGGACGAAGAAAAGGAGATTCAATCTAGGGGCATGAGACGCAGGTGTTGGGAATCAGCAATTCAAGTTTCGAGGGGCAGAAAGAGCCTTCAGGGTACAGTCAGCGAAGAAAGGAAGAAGAAACGAAGGGAAAAAGTTGCTAGACATGAAGAGATGGCGCGATTAGGAAAGTTTCGAACATTGGAGAATGAAAAATGACGCCTATAAAATAAAAAAAAAAAAGAACAACAAGCACGGTGATAAGAGATGCACGAGAAAGGGGGGAATTAAAAGAACACCCATAAAGAAAACTTCTCCTCTTTTTAAAGGTAATTGAAAAGGGGGCCTAGAAAGGTCGAGAATGGGTAGCAAGGAATTTGGGAGCCGGAAAAGAGGTGGAACAAAAAACTTGAGCAAGGGGAAAGGGGCAATAAGGACTGTACCATAGAAAGAACAAAAAATACTTTTCCTTCACAGAGAAAGTCTTCCATCGTTGGGAAAAAAGGCAAGCACCGGAAGAAGAAGATAATGAGAGTTGGCCACACGAGTGACCGGCGAACCAAAAAGAAAAAGTAAAAGGTCCAGTCACGTCTTTCGAAGGGTCCCGGACTTGTATCCTTCATCGCAATCAAATTTTCCCCACAACGGCACAAACAGGAATGGAAGTAGGAAAAACAATCGGCTCTCCGAGATAAAAAAATCAGTGCAACTGCAGCAGGACGCGGGGAATTGGAAGCGCGGATGGGGGAAAGAGAAAAAATCAAGTTGAAAGCATACAGAGTGCGTCAACTGGAGCCTTTAAAAAACTAAAAGAAAGTGGAAAACGAGGTTGCTTCTAGGGGGGAGGAAGTTCCTTTCGATACCAGCAAAGTTTCCGCCATATGGATCAGACAAGGGGGTTCCGGGCCGTGGCGGAAAAAAAAAAGGAATCATCGAACCGGGGGGGGAAAAATTTATGGGGATCAAGGTGAGCCTTACAAGGGGTCGTCGAAAAGAGGGATTGCCAAAGACTGTCTCCGCTCAGTTGGAAAAAAAGAGGAAAGGAGAGACGGGACCGGACTCTTGTCTTTATCTGATGCTCCGAGAAAATAGTAAAGAAAAATGAGATGGGGGAGGTTTATCCGGGAGGAGCGCGACGCCGTATGAAGACTAAACTTATTCAACCAAGGTGGGGGGGGGGGGGGGAAAAGAGAAACGGGGCTTCGAGGGGATACAACGTGAAGTCCACGTACGGTCTTCAAGGGTGCTTCTGAAGTCAAGGGGGGGTTGCGAAAGCTCTGTTCGAGGGGCGGCGCCGAAGAACTTTGAGGCGGTAAAATTCATGGCGGGTTCAAGTGGATAAGCATGGGTGGAGATCCAATAGAAGGATAATTTGGGGGGCTAATCAGGATTCGAGGTGCAAATGTGGAGGGAAAGGTGATGGAGGGACGCGTGGGGAAGACTAGCGGCGAAGTAATGATTGGGGAAGGCTAGTTTGAGGGCTCAACTATTCAAACTGTCAGGGAGACCTTCTCCAAAGAAGGGACTCTAAGCTCACCCAATAATAGGCCTGAGCTCATCTCAAAAACAAAAACAAGTATGGGAGTGAGGGAGAGAAAAATCATCCAAAAAACCTGAATGGTGGGAGGGAAGGTATTTGGATAGCGATCGTGGCAATACAGCAAAATCGCGGAGCAGAAACAAGAACAAGACCGACGGGAGAGACGCCACGCGGACGAAAAACTAATCAATCGGTCAAAAAACGTTCGGGGCAGAAAACTGAAAAATCGCATCTATCGCATAAACCGAAGAGGAATCGGCCGATTGTAAAGTTTTTAAGATAAACGCCAAGTGAGGAACCACTGAACAAAACGAATTCCTGAAAACGTAACCCTAAAAAAGCAAGGGGGCTGTAAAGGGAGGGGGCACGAACGACCAATCCGAGACTCGAAAAAGCGTTCGAAAAAAAGGGAAATAGTAAAAGGAATCGCCACGGGGGAAGTGAGTTGAACGAGGAAGGATCCAAGGACAACACAAACTCTGGGTGGAACGAGGCGAATCCGAAAAAGGACCTCAAAGAGGCAAGGGGGGGGGGGGAAAATAAAAAAACCGACCAATGCCGAGCGAAAGGAGTTCATCTTAGGGGAAGCCCGAAAACACAAAAATCGGGCCAAAGGAAAGGAGGAACCGGTGCAAGCCGATTTTGCGAACTATCCTCCTGAAGGGAGTAACAAGGGAGAAAATGTAATGGAGGATAAAAGTTCTCTGAAAAGGGGAATTTCGCAAACCGCATCGAGCAAATGGGGTTGGAAAGAAATAGGGTGCCGGCAACTTGTCTTGGCGAAAGGATACAGATTCTCTAATAGGGAAAAGAAATCCACGCGAGGGCACACTGTGAAAGGGGAGACAAAAAGATAAAAGGTTTCTCAACGGTTGAGGTAACTAGTCTTCGCTTGCTAAAAAAAGGAAAGAGATTCAAATGGAAGCGGGACTGTCGCGCGGGTGCCAGGAGGTTTTTTTATCAAAAAAGTGCGCAGCAAGTGTTGTGGGGGGGGGATGAAACCAGCGATTTCCCATGTCCCGGGGTGATGAGAGGGGGGAACTATGGGAGCTATTAAGGGTCCAAAAAGCAACGTCTTCTTAACGAGAAGGACCGTGGGGGCTGGTTAAGAAGGCAATCCGGGAAGAGATCGCGTTGACCTTTCAGCGGTGCACTTGAAAAGGGAGGGGGAAAAGAAGCATGGCTACTTGAGCTTGACGGCCACGGGGGTTGTGCTGATGCTGGGGGAAACCACTACGTCACTTTGCTGAAAATGAGTGGGGGGCAAAAATCAGAGGGATCTTCTCCAACGAAACGACCATTCACTCGAGGTCTCTGCCCGAGGAAATTTACAATCGAGAAGACGAGGGGGGACACTGGTGTCTCAAATAAACCAGCGCGCCCGCGCTGATAAGGCGCTGGATTTTGTTGAGGAGCGGGGGGGAAAACTTCGGAGTAATTTCCAATTATTTGAAAGGAGGATTCCACGCGCCAGAAAGGAGCAGCAAAATCATTGGGGATCAAAAAAGGGCTGGAAAGTCTTATGCTGACGTAAAAGAAAATCCTTGACGGGGTAAGATCCGAAAAATATTTTACTAAATAAGAAAAAGAGGTCCAAACACCAAGAGCAGACCGGAAATTAAAAAAGAATTAATCGGAGCGCTTGATGGGAAAAAACGCCAACTTTGGGAGCAAGAATTGAAGGCTCGTCTTGGAGGAAGAGGAAAGGAGAAATAAGCGGACTATTTGCGCAAAAACTTAATTCTTTAGAGGGGGTCATCTCAACGAGTGGTGTCGGAGCTAGGTAATTTTCACTGGCAATCGCGCCAAATCCCGACCGGGAAGAAAAGAAAGAGCTAAGAGAACAGGCTGAGGCCAAAAATGAAACCACACTTCGCTGGAGGCGTTCCTATCGTTGGTGCACCTATCCGCAAAGGTGAGAGAAACAAAGGGAAACGCCGCGTTGCCCGCAATATCGAGCTCACCAGGTTCGAGGAAAAAATGAAGGTGGAGAACGTTCATAGGATCAAACATGAAAGGCACGAGTGCCCTTGAAAAGAATCATCAAAAAAAGAAGCTTTCGGTCGCAAGGGGTCAGACGCCACTTGCGAGAAGAGGTAGAAAGTAGACAATCTCTCTGGAAGAATCTCTCTTATCCTTGGGGGGGGATGACCGGGGGACGCGCAAGTCGCAAAAAACACAAAGGACGAGAAAGATACAGCCGACTTGAGGAGGGTTCTGTAAAAACCCGGCAGTAGCAAAGACGGAACTCATCAAGAAAAAAAAAGAAAATCATCCAACTTAGAAAGAGGACCTTAAGGGGATGGAAACGGGGTAGCTCACCACGGGGAGGGAAAGGAGGAAAGGATAAAGTTGGCCACCCGGATACTGAACCACACTAAGAAGACTTTGGAGGATTGGGAGGGGATTAATGTTTAGGGAGGGTCATTGGGGTGGCAGGCCAGAGGCAGTCAACGTCGAATTTGAGAAGGGGGGGGAAGGGGTGGTGCAAATAGTTATCTTTCCTTAAACCCAAGGGATAAACTGAATCGGAGAAGAAAAGCTATATGGGTCTCCGGTTAGAACAATCAAGAGACATAGAGAAACACAGCAAGAGAAGCAGTGAAGTGGGGAGATCGAGTACAAGGAAAAGGGGGTGTAAAGGGCAAATGAGCTAAACCTGGGTGGGGGGGCGTCCACCGGCTTGGGTTGACTAAAATCTGTGAGAGACGAAGGTGGAAGAAACAAATTGTCTTTGTGGGAGAGAAATGGAAAACGGGTAGATCGCGCGAAAAAAAAGGAAAAATTCCAAGTACACACCTAAATCGGCCGTGGGTTCATTTTGGGGAGCTGGGTAGAAGGGTCCAGGAATAAAGGGAATCGGAGGCAGAAAAGAGTTCCAGGGAAAGCCACCGAGTGGAAGAAAAGGGGAAAAACATTAACGGAGGGGGTCCATGAGGACACTATCCATTAAAGGGAAAGACCAATTGGATTCAAAAGAGTTGTTTTGCACAAAACCAAAAAAAACACACAGAAGACAAAGCCGGAAACTAGGGGCGGACGCCAAATTTGCGGGGGCCAGAAGCGCGATAGACCGAGGGAAAAAAAAAGGGGGAAAAAAAGATCTCGGGGGTGTCATAAACCTGGGGTGTTGGCCCGCGAGATCGTTGAAAGGAAGGCGAAAAACGGAAAAGAAAAAAAATTCAAGTACCAAAAGGAACAGAAGCAGGAAAAATTTGGCGCAGACAAGCGGCGAAGCCGAAGGAAAGGGGGGAGAAAGAAGGAAGGGACCGAAGGTTAAAATCTACGAATCAACAAAAACATCGCCGTTGATAAGACGAGCGAAGTAAAATGACCAAAGAAGGAACAAACTTGGGATCGCCTGGGGGAAGATAACAAGCAGGGAAATATGGGAGGGAAGGAATGTGGCCCTGCGACGAGATGGGAAAAAAAAAGAAAGGGGCAGCACACGTGCACGTAAAAATAGACATGGCATAAACGAGCAAAAGAAAAAAATGAAGCCGATCCCTCCCAAGGGGGGACATACATTTGAAAACAAAAGCATGAAAGACTAGATTGCCAAGATTGGAAAACCCACCAGAAATACCAAGAAAACGGGAGCGTTTGGAGGAATACCGAGCATCGTAAGCAAAGAAGGCAAAAAAAGCATCAACAGGAAATGGGAAACGAAGGGTCAGAACAAAGAGGGGGGTTCTCGATAGGACCTTGTAAAACTCTAGAACGAAACAGAGAATTGGGAAATCGCGGGTTACCGGGGGGAGACACAGCTAATATCAGAGGTGGAATCAATCAATTCGACAAACTAAAGTGAGTGGGCTAAAGATAAACGTTCACTACGCAAGGTGGATAGATAGAGGGGACTATAAAAACTTCCGCAAAGGGTGGAAAAAAAAAATCCATATTGTCGGAAAAATTGGGGAAAACATACCCCCATGGAAAAGAAAAGAAATAAAAGTAGCGCGTAGGGGGGGGGGAACGGTGGATCCGTACAGAGGTATTGGAAACGCGAAAATCGGCTGGAAAAAGGGGAGGGGAGGGAACGCGCAAGGTTTTCCCTTGATAGATCAAAAAGTCCTGGAGCTTGGGGCTTGTCGAGGGGGGAAAGGAGAAAAAGTAACAAATGAGAGGAGGAAGGGGGGGGGGAGTTAATCGAAAAAAGAGCGAGGGGAGACGGAACGATCCTCCAGATTCAAAAAACAAGAATTGGTGGTTTATCATCATTCCGAAGAGAAGGCAGAGGGGGTGAAAACTTGGGATATTCGAGTGGGCCGTTTCAGGGGGACGAAAAGAGGGGGAGAGGGAGTCTTTGGGGGAGGCCAGAGGGTTCTAGGTTCAGTGGCGAGGGGGCGATTGTACAGGGTAATGGAGGGGGTGTCGGACCGGGGGGGGGAAAAGGAACATAGACGAAATAGGGTATTGACGTCATCGATGAACCGTAAGGGGGGAGAAATTGACTTGCAGGTCGGATAATCGGTGACTTCTAGCTGACAGATCAAAAAAGGGGTCTATTGGAAGGGGAGTTGCTTCCAGTTAGGGGGGGGGGGATTTCAAAATTTCCGAAAGGAGATCCGAGTTGGAGGAACGATACAAAAACTGGAACGGTAGGATAAGACTCACAACAAAAAACGGAGATACAAACGAATTTCTGGGAAAAAGGATTTGGAGGAAGGGACCCGAGGAGGGCGCTCATCAAAACCCCGAAACCATCTCAGGGGAGAAGGCTAGGCCGCCCAGACCGCCACCGAAACCAAAGCAGCCATGTGGAGGAAAAAAAAACTGATCGCAAAAAAGGAAAGGACAAGAAACAAACGTCATCGGAAGGGGGTCCATTTTACCCGGCAAAACTGCGGGAAATCCACTTGAAAAACGCTAAAAAACCCTCCATCAAACTCTTTCATGGGAAAGGGGGAGAAACAAGAGAACTCGGAGCGGTTCGAAACCGAAAGTCAGAAAGCCACGAAAAGTAAAGGGAAAGAAAAGGACGATTCAGGGGCATAATTATAAGACACAACCTCTTTTTGATAAAAAGTTCGTGAAAAGGGAGAATAATCCAAGAGGTCCGGGCATAAAAACTACAAAGGACTAACACCAGTTATCTGGAGGAGGGGAAATAAGATAAAGAAAAGGAGAAGTCAAAAGATCCATGTGAAAAATTGGGTCAATCGACGGAAAGGGTCGGGAGAAAAACCCTAATCCTAAAAACGGAGTGAGGTATCTAAATCACCGGCGGCAATGGTTCAAGCGATAATTGTGAGAAGAGGGAGGCATGTGGGACGGCCGCCTCGTGGAAAAAAGGGGGGAATGACAACCGGGGGCTTAAACAGTTGGGAAAAACTTTTCTACTTTCAGAAAGCAGGCAAAGTCGGAAATCAGCCACTGCTGGCAAAGTTCGAAAGGGAGGGAACGCGCCATCAAACAGTGTTTGCGAAGGGGGGGATGAAAGGGACACTGGAAAAAAGAATCAAAGGAGGTTTCTCACAACGGGCCAAGCGCATTCCCCTGAAGCGTTCGGATGCATGATGGGGGGGGGGTATCGGCGCAGAGGTGGGACTCAGACGTTTAAAGGGAAGGGGAGGCGTCTTGTGGGAAAAGAGGGGAGGAAGGGAAGAGGTATGGTCAAATAGGACGCCCCTGAGGCTTGGTGGGGAGGGACTGGGAACTAAAACGTTGGCAAGCAGGGGAGAGTGAGAAGGGTTAGAGTTTGAAAAGGGGCGGAAAAACAGGGAAGAATTGGAAGAAGGGGCAAAAGGTGTTGGTGAGTGATTCTTGGACAATCCGAAGGAAAAAGCACGTGGAGGGAAAGGAGTTTTTGTTTTCACCATAGGTCAAGTCAAGAAAAAACCGGACCATCGTCACCGAGGGAAGACCCTGAAATTCAAAAATGTCCCAGCAGGGGCGACTGCGCTGGTCAAACTGGTGCAGCACACGGAAAACAGGAGGGGGAGGCGCAAAGATCAAATGTAGGTGGTTGGAGTCGCTAGTAGGAAAGTCGATTGCCGACAAGGATGGTCCAAAGGGAAGTTGAAACCAAGAACGCTGCAAAAAACGCAATTTGTTCAGTCGTTGTCTACGTCCTGAGGCGGAAAGGAACACGAAGCCGCTACTTTCCGCCGCTCCTAAAGGGGGAAGGGGACCTGACTAAACGGGAAAAAAAAACGGGCGAAAAGCATAAACGGAATGAATAGAAAAAGGGGAGGGGTCACGCAGCTATCTCTGCTTTGAGCCAACGCAAACTGGGAGCAAGAAAGAGGGGGAGGCCAAGGTCTTTAGAAGGGAGAAACACAATCTTCGTGAAGAAATTTGCGAAACTGGTAGGAGGAGGGCGACCAGGCACGAAACCGGGTCTGAGTCGGATGACTAGCGGGGAATGGAAAGGAAATATGTGGATCAAGACGACCTTTCCTAAGCCACGTCGCCACAAAACTAAAAAAGGAAAGAGTGCTTGGGAGGGGGGGGGGGGAAAAAAGAGGACTCATGTGGCTAGCCGATCTATCCCGAGCGAAGGTGGAGAAAACCGAAAAGTAAAGCGGAAACTTCGGGAAACGCTACGAGCTCAATAGTCAAACCAAAAGGGTAGAAACTTCATCGAGAGAGGAAGGGGAAAGAAAAAGTGTACGTGACGATCTAAAGACGACTGTCGTAAAAAGGACTTATATTACTAACATCAGGGCTCTTATCTTGAGAGGGGAAAGAAAGAGCTCTTCGCAAGATCATAACTGAGGCGGGAAATTACGACATCGTCAAGGAAGAAAAACCAGAAAAGACCTGTCAAAAGCTAGTGAGACTAGAATGAAGATGGAAGTCCAAACCCAATTCGCCCTAGGCCATCAGCCAAGAATAAAAAAGTAGGTCGTTCCTTCTGGCAGGGTCTGAAGGGTGGACTCTCTAAAAAAGAAAAGAAGAATTAAAAATGAATAAGATCTAAATGGACAAACCAAAGACGCCCAACTTAAAGAATAAGTGTGGGATGGGGGGAGTTTACTTATGGGGGTAGAGGGCTCCTTCTTTTCAGGAAACTATCACTGGAAAGTGACTCAAGGGGGGAAAGGGGGGTGGGTGTTTTTTCAACTTGGACGCGGTCGGAAAAAGGAGAAAGGAGTAATAGGGCTCCATCTATAGTGGCTGGGGTAATCATCGACCTCTATGTCTTGCCTCCGGCGGAAGAAGACAGAAATTCGAGGGGGGAGAAAAATCTGAAATCAACAGGAAAGATTGTCTTTCATGAGTCTATACGAGGAAGGGGGGATCCAAAGGAGGGGTTGGCTATATCGTGGGACTCAAGGAGGGAGGAAGGCACTCTGTCGTTCTGAAAAGCAAATCTGCGAAGGGATGTCTCGAAAACAAAGGGGGAATTCCAGCAGTCCCCGAATAAAGCGATCATTGGGATTTTGGCCGCGGGAGATTGGAGATGGGAGGGATATTGTCGGATGAAACATTTCTCATAGTAAGGTCCATTTAAAATCCAGAGTATCCAAAAATAACATTACGGGGAGGGGAAGGACTGCAAAAAATCCATAAATTAGGGAGGCAAAGGGAGCACGAAAGATTGGTGGGTTCGAAAGTAAGATACAGAAAGATAGGAGCAGTAGGTTACTCCAACTTGGCAGGTGGGGTGCCATAAAAAGCGAGATGGCCGAATGGAGGATAAAAAAGCATGAGAGGAACGGGGGGTGGTGCAGCAAATGGCGTCGGTAAAATTTCAGGGAACGCGGAAAGAAGGAGTCGGGGAAGTAAACATGAGGACTGGAGAAAAATTGGGGGGGGATCAGTGCTCATCGGAGAATATTAAGGAATATCAAGGGAAGACATTTTCTAATTAAGCCGATTTAAGAAGACTAAAGAAAAAAAAAAACGTGATCAGGCGCTCCTCTCGGGGGGGCCTTAAAAAGGCTGGTTTCGAGGGGGGGGGGAATGTCGACTGTGCCGAAAGCGAAAATGGACAGGTAGGTACATGGGGCCCTTCCCGACAGATCTTTGACAAAACTGTGCCAAAATGGGCCGGAAAAAAAAGAAAGCGACATAAGAAGGAATCCAGAACAAAAATACGTGCAGAAGAAAAAGAAGGGAAGGACAGATAAAGAACGGTTTCAACACGAGAAAATTATACGACGTGGACAGAAAGGAAGGAGGAAAAATAAAATAAACAAAAAACTTTCGGAGGGTACTAGAGTGGGAAGGAGGGACACGCATTAAGCCATAGGGTAACCAACAAGAGGAAAATTGTGGAAAACTCCTTATGAGTAGAAAAACAAAGAGGGAGTAAATAGAGAAAAATAGGACGTCTGAGAACGAATCGGATGGGAATCGAGGGAAAAAGTTTATTAAGGCCATCTAAGAAAAAAAGCACAGAGGTAAAATCATCATAATTTCTCACTTCGATGTGGCAAGGGGTCGAGTCAAGCGCGTGGCTGGATCGATTGGGGCTCTTTGATAAAAAAGAGCAGAAATTTTTCCGGCAATGGGGGGGGAGAAAGTTTGTTGGCAGGGATAGGGAAAGTCAGAAACTGCCGTCCTAAGTAAAAAGTAGACTGGGCACGGAAAAAGAAGGAAGGGGACTAGTATTATCGAAAAAAGGCGGAAAAGGGGACTGGGCTACGGGAGATTGGGAAATTTATAGGGCCCCCTAATGGGAGAGTGGAGCTGTCTTACCAGAATCTACTAAGGAGAGCCTTTGGGATGGGGGAGGTGGTTTGAGGAAATGCCGGAAAGATCTTTAAGGAGGCTTCTCAGTCAGATTCCACCCTAGGTGTGGGGAGCGGGTAATTCAGGCGAATTCAAATCATCGGAAGGGTCAAAGTAAAGTAATAAGGAAAGGACTTCGAAGAGGGAAGAAACAAATAAAAACAAAGGGGAGAAAAGGGTCTTCGGGTTGGAGTCCCCCGAAGGGAACATTAAAAGAAGGGGTGCATGGGAAGAAGGGTCGGGGGGTGGAGGATGGTGGTTAAAATGGGGACCAACAAGGGTTCAAAATTTTTGCTGGGTTTGAAAATAGGCGTAAGGGGGGGGCAGGAATTGGGAGGGAGTGAGAATAGGGGGGGGCGCCCGGCGTGGGGGAGGAATATTCTCAAAAGGGAGTAGAATGTCCACACACACTCTCGTTTCAAAATTTGCTCTCAAAGAGCAGTTCTTGCGTTTCCTACAAGAAAAGTTGAGAAAAAGAAATTTCGGAGGGGGGGAGAGAGGTCAACAAACAACAAGGGAGGAGGAAAAGAAAAAGATAGGACACATAACGGTCGGGTGTAGAAAAGGAATTTGGATATCGTCAGATGAACTGACCCAAACGAGGACATCAAAATCGAGGAAAACATGGGAAGGTCGGACGGAGCCGCAAAATCTCCAGAACCACCTCAGCTCACGATCAAGGAGCACCAAAATACCTCTAATCAATGAAGAATAAATATTCGTAAAGGGGCGCTTGATGCCAGTTGGAAAGAAACTGAGGGACCCAGATACTCCTCATCTCCACTGAATCCCGAAAAAGGGAGGGTACGGAGGGGCAGAAAACACCCGCATAAAGAAAGAGGGTTAGGAAACCGTAAATCTTCATAAGAGAAAGAAATACAAATATGGGGAGCGCAGGAAGACTTAAGGAGGGACAAAAAAAACCAAGCAGGGGGATCCGGGCGATCAGGAAGTTTCGAAGGGGGCTGAAAAGACATCAAAAAATCACCCAATGCCGATCTAGCACCGAATTTAATTCAAGCGGGAAAAAACTCAAAAGAAAGCAGAGGGAGACGCATCGACGGGAAAAAAGGAGAGGAGTTAATGGGCCAACCGATTTGAGAGGACAAGAGACTACAGGGTACTATATAAAACCGAGACCTTTAATGGGGGCCAGAGAAAAGGTTTACGGCGAGGGAGAATGTGGGGTCGGCCGCGAACTCCGCAGGTTGGGGGGGCACAAAAGAGTGGGGGAACCGTGCAAAAAGAGGGTGCTGTCTACAGACGCCGGCAAAGCGATCAGATCATAACAGGAAGTTGCAAGAACGTTTCTTTTAGGCAGCCACGCTGGCCATCATCAGGGGAAAGGGGAAGATGAGTGGTTGGGGAAAAAGGGATCGTGCTTGAGACAATCCAAAGGAACTCGATTCAATGAGAGGGTACGTGGAAACTGCGAGTTGCCCATGAGGGGGTGTTTGAAGGGCGCAAAGTGTGGAAGCATATTAATTCCATTTCCCAGGTTGGGGCAGAGGGGGGGGTACGGGGGGCTCGATGCCTGCGGGGGGTACCATACGTACAAACGTCTCGAAAGCGAAGGAAGGGGGAATTTTAGTGGCTTGGGGGAGCAGGCAGGGCCGTTGCAAGGAGATTCCCGAAATTAGAAGGGACGCGGGGATTAAAAGTGACGGGGGCCAAATCTGGCCCAAACTGGATCGGTTGCAAGGGGCCCCGAGGTTTGTCTGCTGAAAGGGTTATCTTTACAGGCTGCAAAGGCCGTTGAAGGGGGGAGGATGTTTGTTCACGAATCTGGCGGGCATGCAAAATGCCGGCCGACCCATCGTCACGCGAATGGTAGTCGGGCAAGGAAGGAAAAGCTGACACGCGTGGTTTCAAATGGGAGGACCAAGCGCAGGGGAGAACGGAAGAAAGGCGCTGTAGTGGGGGTGGGTTGAATTCGGCTAGATAAACTGAGGCGGGAAAGACAAGGGGATGTCGAACAAGGGAAATAAATCATTAAGCAGGCGGGCCGCAAATGTTGTCAAAAAAGTCAGGTCGCTCCCTTTAGGATTCTTAAAACCCGAATCTTTCCAAAGACCAGGGGAATTTGAAAGTTATGGGACCAGGTGAGAGTTGGGGAAGCAACATTGCGCAGGGAGGATTAATCTCAATACGTCGGACCGGCGGAGAGCGATTGTGGACACTTGGTGCACCACCAAGAGCCAAAAGAAGGGAAGGGACTCCGGAGGGAGTATTCAGTAATCTTACCAATCTGCACAGAGAAATGGGAACGTAATTAAAGGGGAAGGCGAGCACAGAACTCCTTAATGGGTAACGTAGGATGCGACTTCGGGAGGTGGCCAAAAGTCCAAGATTGCAAACGACCTAACCCAATCGAAGGAAAGATTCAGAAAACGCCAGAAAGATCGCTTTATTAAACTGGGAACAGCGGAATGCTCAGTTTGGCAGCGAAGGGGGCGATCAAACAGAGGTTTTTCGCGCAAAAATACACGCCGCGTTCCTTCGCAAATCTCGAAAGAAAGGGGTCTCTTCCTGGAAAAAAAAAAGTGATGCGCAAACTTCAGCAGCTCCGCAGGGGAAAAGGAACAAATTTTCCTGACTCAGGATCATCAAACGACTTGACGGAGAGAGCCGGCGTCGGAACCATTTTAAAGGAAGAGGGAAAGACCGAAGAAAGCACTCAGTCTCTGAGTTGGAGAGGAGAAGTATGCAAACAACAAATACAAAGATCCACAATTCGAAGAAAGGTTACGACGGGCTCGTTTTGCAAACCCAATTCTCCCACGTAGAACGCTAAACATAAAGCCAAAAACCAGAAACGTAGGATTGGATGGGGAAGGAGGGGCAGGGATTGCACGT